>Ga0310697_10000989_pt1 | contig 35315 bp, 41 predicted proteins | sample 172DNAGHGlowgp2_FD_203883 | JGI IMG/M metagenome (GOLD analysis project Ga0310697, IMG submission 203883) | Sheep rumen microbial communities from Palmerston North, Manawatu-Wanganui, New Zealand - 1728 DNA GHGlow gp2 (v2) (version 2) | ecosystem: Host-associated > Mammals > Digestive system >... | reverse complement strand
CTTTCCTTTGTTCTTTATGAGTTTATGTTATGTTCGGTTTTCCTTCTATAAAAGTTTTGCAGAAGGGGAAGTTGAGGAAGGAAAGAAGCTCACAAATCCCCTTCATTTTGTTAAGTATCTTTTTTTTCACTTTTCACTGTTTTATAATAAAGCCCAATTATTCTTTGTCATTGTCACTGGACTCTTCCTCACCTTATGGATATACTGGAGTTACACCATCTGTGGCGTAAGCACCCAATGTACCTTCGGCTGGAACTGCTGCATTATGAGTAGAAGGTTTCAACTGATCATCATCGATTGGATAGATGTCATATTCTACTTCATATGTTATATCGTTTGCTCCTTCCATCACTGTGCGTTCTGGAATAACAACATCTGTCACATCAGTTTCTTCGAATGGGTTTGGTTCCATATCACGAGAATTACCCATATTCAAAACCAAATCACCATCTGTATCTGAAACTACTGTAACATCATCTACAATTACGTTATCTGGCATATTATATCCTTTTGTTTTAATCGCCCATAAGTTCATCCATAGAGATTTTTATATTTTCGCCTTCAAGATTTGTTACGTTTGTCTTGAAGTTTGGTGTTTTGGTACTATAAGAAACTGATTTTAATTCCTTATCAACCTCAACCTCAGCACTGTCAGCCTGTTGTGGTATTTCACTTGACTGATATTGAACCTCTTCCACATCTCTGTTTTGAGGCTCTGTAGATAGAACAACAGCTGTCAATACTTCTGGTTGTTCAATTACCTTTATGGATCCTGTGTTTGTTTCTCCATCTCTATTTATAATTTTATTTTCCAAAGATGTAGAAACAGAATAATTACAATCTACTCTTAAAATCAAATCTTCTCTATTCATTATAAAGCTCCTGTAGATTCATCATAGTGATAAGTAATATCATAAAATTTATAGCTGATATTGTTTGTTTTCATCTTAAGTCTCAATGAGAAGTTTCTGGCATAACCTGTACCTGAGTGCCACTTGGCTTGTTCTGCATAACTTGAAGCATCACCAGCGGTCCAATAAGCTGTACGATGGTCTGGCAAGTTATCATAATCACTGTTATCTATCCACCAATATGCCAATCTATCTTCGTGTTCCTGATCTATTTCTGCATCATTTATTTCAAAGTAGAAGTCATCAGTTGTAGTAGAAGGAACCAAACCACTATCACTTGAGAAATCATAATATGTTGTATCTTCAAGGTCTTTCAAAATACTATAGTTTATGTTCAAATCACCAGTAGCAAGAACACGAGCATTGAATAATTTGAAGCCTTTACTGTTGATCGTTCCAAAGTTTGAGTAAGATGTTTGGATTTCTGAGACTATATATTGATCAGCAGGAATACCATCATTTGTATATACATAGATTCCATCAGACTTACCAAAATACAAATTACCATTATGATTTATGAAACAAGTTGGATCTATGTCATTGAAAGAAGACCATTTATGGGAAGAAAGATCTACAACCCATTGATTGAATTTATTATCAGCTTTTGGAATATTGAACAAGATAAAGTCTTCTTGAGGAACAACCAAAGACTTATAACCATTCAAATTGAAGTTGTTTTCTACCCATGAATCATTGATAGGAGCTGAGAATAAACGATCAGTAGAAACAGAAACACCTGCAGAAACAACATCTTGGAAAGTCGTAACACCACCAATAGTCATCAATAGTAAGTCGTTCATATATTTGGTGATGAAGTTGTACCCGATAAATGGCATTGTTAAATAAGTACCATGATAAGTGATCTTTGTTGGATCTGAGAAGTCTGTGCACTGATAAACTATAATTTCACCCTTATCAGTAAACATAGCTACATAATCCTGCATACCCATACCAGAATCACGTGGAACATTGGTTATTTGTACAAGATGCCCACCAAGACGAGTAGTACCAATGGCTGTAGTAAGATCAAAGACTGACAACTGACCTGTTACATTTCCTGGAGCCAAATACCAGAATTCCATCTTATTTGCCAACCCAAAGACCAATTGAGAGTTTACTACTGATATGAAGGAGAAGGTTACAGTTCCAGCTCCGGTTACATCTACAGTATCAATATTATAAGTATTTTCTGCTGGTGACCAAATCATAATAGATGGGTCAAGAGAGTTTGCAAGGAATAAACGATGATTAAATACGCAACCTACCCAATTACCATCAGAAAAACCGTCTTGTGATGTAATCAATTCAAATCTGTGGTTCAACAAATAAACTGTATTATCTGTAGCTGCGACAATAATACCAGCATCTTCAAAATCATATAAAAACTCTACAGGATCATTGAAAGATACTACCTTATTTATATGTTTACGTAGCTCTATATAACCATCTCTACATATAACATTTTTCGCAGACAATAAGAAAGTATCCTTTGAGTCTGATTTGATGTTTCTCAGATCCAAAGGGAAAGCACCTGCAAGTTGTTGATATTTTTTACTTGGCATGTTTTATAATCCTGTTACTATATCGCTGTTACTGAATCCATCTGGTACTGGTTTTGAATGTGTTCTTGAGCCTTTACCAATCTTGATTCTTTTTCCAGACTTGGCCAAAGCTTGATATGTACCCAATAGATTCTTATAGCCTGTTTCCAATTCTTGATATGTTGATAGCCCTTTGTCTTTTTGCCATTTATAAGCTGTACCCAAAGTCAACAATAAATCAGGAAGAATAACTATATCTGTATTATTGGTTACATGTTGTTTTCTTACCCCGTCTGAATCTTTTACTGGTAGATTTGAGAAGTAGAAGAAAGAAATCTGTGTACCATCTTTGAATCCAGGGAATAAGAATAAGCGTTTCCCTCTCAATTGGAAGTAACCATTATAAGACTTCACTTGATACATACGTCTTTTCTGCCATTCTTCATCATCAATAGCAATCATAGGTAAACGTCTTGAAAAATCTACCAAAGTGTTTACAGAGATTGATTTATAGTCTGGTATCATCTCATCCAAAGGATATTCACACCAAGAACCCAAACATCTCCAAGTAATTCCATCTGCTGTTACACCATCTTGCCCAGGTTTCAAATTCAAAGAAGCAGGAGAAACAGTGGAAATACCAGAAGTAAGAGGTTGATAACGATAACCATCCATAGCATTACTTAAAACATACACAGGAATTTGATTTTGATAATATTGTGTACCTTCTGCCCATTCAGAGTATGTTGTAAATGTAAATTCTTCCAACATTTCATGAAAATTTACAGTATCAACCAATTCGTCCAAAAGGGAGTTCAAAACCTTTATATTTTCTTGGACATGTAATTCAGTAGAGTTGAAGTAATTACTGATATTACTATACATACCCTCTCTGGTCAATATGTTATCAAGAAGTTCTTTTGCTGTCATTTCTATGTCCTGTAATCTATTTGTTCTTTACATTTATTAAGTATCTGTTTTTTTGGTTGTAGTGTTTATGTTTAATTGTTTGTATATGGGAAACAGTATATAAAACCATTACCATAAAAATGATCTCCACTTGGGAATGTTATGCCTGTATTAAAAGTCCAAGCTCCTGTTGCATATGTATAAATAGCATATTGTCCACTATTACTACACACAATAACTTTATCATAATCTGCGGCTATTGATTTTCTACCGTTTGGATTTATATCTCCTCTTGATAAATTACCAAGAGTGTTCCAATTTACACCATCGTCTGTATAATAAACTTTTATAAAACCACTTGAACTACTATCATCATCCCCAATAAAATATAATCTTCCACGTTCAGGTTCATAAGTTGTCATTTCAAGGTTGATACCATAAGTCGAACCAATAGACCATATTCTTTGAGCTGACCAAGTATTATTTACATTATTAAACACAACTGGCCCATATTTTGAAATAAAAACAAAACCAACATTTGGCATATAATGGCAATGCATAACATTTTTATTGGATGTTATTCCAGCATTTGTTAAGGCTGTGTTGTATTGACTCCAAACATTTGAAAAACTACCAGTGGCAAAATTTCCAGAGGATTGATAATATAAATAACCTGAGTTACCATAACCTGCGTGAACAATTACTGGGGTTGAATTACTGTTTGTAATATAATATTCAGCCATTTGATAACGTAATTTACCAGCAGATGATTTTGAACCTGTTCCTGACAAATATTTCGAAGTATTGTAAGCAGTAACGCCACCATAAGATGCATTATTTACACTGGTTACTGCCAACCACATATTTCTACCATTATTAAAGGTAACACGATCACTAAAACCAGTGGGGTTGTTTGGATTACCAAAAGGATATTGGCCAGATGATGATGTTGTTACACTATTTGTACCGACATTATAACGAATAACATTATAACGAACAGATGTGTTACTATTTCCTGCAAGTTTTATAACTTCTTTTGTTGATTCTATAAATTCCAACCAAAAATATGATTCATTTACTGACGATGAACCTGTTTTTTTTGTCCAATTCAAACCATCCGTAGAAACCAATATACTTTTATATGGATCACTATTGGATGTTGCAGCCCAAATATAGTTATGTGTAAGTACTGGGGTTGAGCTTCCAAATCCCATATAAGTAGCTGGTACAAGATTTCCTACATTGAACATTATGCTACCTTTATTAAAAATCCGTTTGCGTTTGAAAGAATATCAGAAGCTGTAGTAGGGGTAAATGTATAGTGAGTTGTATCTACAGTAGTCCAAGTCCCAGCTATAGTAGCACCACCTATTACTTCTTTTACTGTTTTTGTTGTTGGTTCTTTGTTGGTTTCTACGGTTATTATTCCAGTAGTATCAGCAACAACATAATCAACCACAATACATGGAACCAAAACAGAACCAGCGATAATATTATTTCCTTGTCTTATGCTCATTTATTTCTCCTTAAGCTGCCATACCTTTAACTTCCCACATTATATTAGCCCCATCTTTATCCGCCAATAATTTTAATGTCGTTGTTGTATTAAAGTTATTCTGACCGGCTTTAACTACTACCACCGATGTGGTAGATCCACAACTTGTTGCTTGTACATTGTATCTATCATTGCTCATTATTATTGGTAATGTTACATCATGCCAAGTGGTTGCTGTTGTACTATTGAATCTTCCACCTTGTTCAACCCATCCATCTGCATACAATCTATACCATGTGTAATTATTTGCCGCCGTTGGTTCTTGAAAAGCTATTACATTATGTCCAGCAGGTGCCTCATCATCAGTAATATAACAAACCCAATCTGGATGTGTAGAAGCTATATTTTGAGATGTATATTGAGCAAGTGTACCAACCCAATCAAAGACATTTGGTGCAGACACATTTGAAGAGTTTGCATTTACAGTTCCTACAGCTTGGATTTCTTGTGATGAATTCTCTGTGATTGTTACATTATCAATATCTACACTTCCACTTCCCCCGCCTGCATCAAGAGCTATTGTATCACCTGTAGCTTGGTTAAGTGAGAAAGACCCTTTTGTAACTCCCCCTTGTGTGATTGTTATAGTAGGATTGTTTACCGTTGGGATTGTAGGAGTACCGGACAAATCTGAATAATTCCCTGATGTAGCTACTGTTGCCAAAGAAGGTTTATTCAATATTTGAGCAAGTCCTGAAGAAGCATTCCAGTCTGATTGAACATTACTCACCAAAGAATCATACCCCTGGACTTTATTCACTGTAATTGTTGAGTTTATAGCATCCAATTGAGCCTGAGTAAATGGAGCGTTGTTCACTATATACTGGAAGTTCCATTGTACACCATCATACATATATCTGGTTGTTGCATTATTTTTTGTTTCATCTGATTCAACCAAAGCATAGTCATTATTTGTAAGGGTGTAAGACTGACCTTTATAGTAATATGGACCAGCGAGTAAAGCAGCACGAGTAGCAAAGTTATCACCCTGAGCATCAGAAGTTACGTAGTTTGCTGCCATGTTTGAGATAGAGCTGTTTACAAAGGCTTTATCTGCAAGTTGGTTTGATGAAGAAGTTGTAGATGGAATATAGCTTTCAATAGTTGTTACATCAGAATCAAGAGCATATACTGAAAGGTCTGGTTTATTCAAAATTTCACTTACACCAGAAGAAGAATTCCAATCTGAGTTGACCTGAGCTGCTGGTATTGTAGGCTTATTGGAAAGGTCATTATAAGAACCAGAAGTAGCCACAGTTGCAAGAGTTGGTTTATTCAGAATCTGAGAAACACCACTATTACTATTCCAATCACTATTTACTTGAGCAGCTGGGATGGTGGGTTTATTTGATAGATCATTATAGCTTCCAGTAGTCGCAACTGTAGATAGTGAAGGTTTGTTCAGAATTTGAGATAAACCACTATTCGAGTTCCAGTCTGCATTTACCTGTCCTTGAGTAGAAATAACAGGATTTAATGGATCTGTTTTATCAATTGTAATGTTTGAACCTTGGACTATATCTTCAATAATACCCAAATCCCCAGTAGTTTTATTGCCACTCAACACAACATTATTGATAGAAGGTTTGTTCAAAAGAGCTGTATAATCGTTTGTGTTATAATCTGGTTGTACATTTGTTTGATTCCAAGAGTAAGTCCCTGAATCTTCTATACATTCGTAGAAATAGTTGTGTGTGTAAGTAGCATCAGAAGCACCTATATACTGTACAACCTCTCCAACATTATCAGCAGAGGCGGTTGGCATAGTAGAATATTGAGGAATAGCTTCAAAACCTTCATCTGTAATAATTGAAATATCTGTAGGACCAATAACACCACCCTGAACAGCTGCATCATATTGTGCTCTGGTAAGTTTATTTATATTCAAGGTAGATAATGTTGTTGAAGTAGGCATATTATATTACTCCTTATAAATCAAAATAAATTGTGGCACTTGAAGCTCCCCACTTTGAAGAGTAGAAATCAAGTCCTTCTATTGTTGTGCGTGCATCTGCTCTGAAATGAATAGCTGTTATATTTGTATACATAAACATATCAGTAAAAGCGTTTGTGTTTGATATTGTAGTAAGAGCAGGGAAAGAAACAGTTGTGATATATGAACAATTATACATCATTTCTTTACATGCATAACTTCCCGATATTGATGATAAATTTGTAAATATTACATTTCTTACAGCTTGAGATTGATAAAACATACCTTCACAAGCAGATGTACCATTTATACTTGTAAGACTTGATAAATCTACTGTTATAGTGCCTGTTGATTGATATTGGTTTCTTGCGTCTATATTATCAAAAGCATGATAACAAGCTCTTGCACCATTTATTGTAGTAAGATCAGGAAAGCTTATTGTAGATTGGTTTTCAAAAGCTTTATGACAAAACGCATATGATAAACCAGAAGCCCCAATTGTTTCAACATCTGTAAAAGTAATTGAAGGAAGTTTATTCAAAGGTATTATTGCACCATTACTATCTACACCACCAATGAAATTATCCAGTGTAGCTCCATATCTTCCACTTGTACCATTATCTTTCAAAAATGCTGGAACTGCTTGGTTTGGGTTTGTTCCTATTACAAATTTGGCCATTATTCGTTTGCCCCCCATTCTTTAAAGTTTACTACAGTAGCGGTTCCCCAAGAAAGGTCTGTACCATCATTTGTCAAGAATTTACCAGCTTGGCCAGATGTTGATGGTATTGCACTTCCTCCAGCATCCAAGGCTATTGTGTCCCCTGTGGATTGATTCAAAGTAAATGAACCTTTTGTAACCCCACCCTGAGTAATGGTTATTGTTGGGTTATATACTGATGGAATTGTTGGTTTATTGAGAATCTGTGCTACGCCACTATTTGCATTCCAGTCCGAATTTACTTGTGCTGCAGGTATAGTAGGCTTGTTTGATAAGTCATTATATGATCCTGAGGTAGCAACAGTAGCCAAACCAGAAGTAGGAGTATAATCATTTGCGTTTTCTGCAGCCATAGTCCCCAAAGTTGGCTTATTCAATATTTCAGATAAACCAGATGTAGAGTTCCAATCAGCGTTTACTTGGCCTGTTGCTGAGATTACTGGGTTGGATGGATTTGTTTTGTCTATTGTGATATTTGATCCTTGAGTAATATCAGATAAAATACCCAAATCTGCAGAAGTCTTGTTACCAGTCAGCGTTACAGAATTGATTGAAGGCTTGTTTGAAAGGGCTGAATAATCTGAAGTCCCTGGTTGTACACTTACTTGAGACCATGAATATACACCACCTTCTTCTACACACTTATAAAAATATCCATTGGTGTATATTGAATCTGTTGCACCCTTATATTGTACTATTTGATCTGCATGAGAAATATCTGCTGTTGGCATTGTGGTATACTGAGGCACAAAATCACCAATCAAACCACCTGCATCCAAAGCAATAGTATCTCCAGTAGTTTGGTTAAGGGAGAAAGATCCTTTGGTTACACCACCTTGAGTAATTACGATGGTTGGATCATTTACTGTTGGTATGGTTGGGGTTCCAGTAAGATCAGAATAAGCACCTGTAGTAGCAACTGTCGCAAGAGAACTTTGATCAGCTGGCGTATAACCCAAAGCATTTGTTACGTCTGTAGAATCAATCCCTGTAATATATCCAGCGTCATTTGTAAAAGCACTTACGTTTGTTGGGACTACTGGAATTGTTGGTTTGTTACTTAAATCGTTATAATTACCTGTTGTTGCCACTGTAGATAAATCAGATGGGTCGACAGGAGTATAACCAAGAGCAGAAGTAACATCAGAAGAATTGATACCAGTGATAAAGCCTGAATCATTTGTAAGATCAGAAATATTATCACCAGGCTGCAAAGCTGTGTCGGCAAGTGCACCTTGAGCAGATGTTGCAAGTCCCAAATCAGATGAGCTTTTGTTTCCAGATAAGGTAGTTCCGTTTATCTGAGGCTTATTAAGCAACTCATTATAATTATCTGTGCCACCTCCACCTCCCCCGGCAATAGTAGGAAGATCAACATATCTATTTATACCATCACCTACTTTCAAAGTGTTCGTATCGGATGTATATACAATTTCACCTTTATCAGGCACTGGGTTTGCATCTATCCAGTCCTGTTCTATAGCATTACGAACAACCCCACGTATCTTTTGTTTTTTTGGGGTGGTGGTTATTGAATTTACGATAGAAGAAGTCATATTTTCAACCTATTTTCTTTATAACTTTACATCTATTAAGTATTCTTTTTTTTCTTCCATTTATGAATAAACTTGGTATTGTAGTCTTCAATGTCCTGATCTGTCATCCAAGTTCCATCATTTTCACCGGTTGAATAATGAAAAAACAGCTCTTCCTTTCTCAGTTGTCTATCTCTTGTGACTTTTTTAATAATATCCCTTCCAATAACCAATTTCCAAAAACCAACACAATCTTTATGGTTCAAATCGTATTGTTTATATTTTTCCAAGCACTTCAGTAAAATATCTTGGATCAAATCTTCTTTATAAACATATGACGCATTCTTACGATAAACAAAATCACGTATAATCAATAAAAAATACATGCATAATTGTTTTGTTGGTTCTTTTTGAGATAGTTTCAATTCAGCCAAAAATGAGTTGTTATCAATATACATTTAATTATTCGCATCTTCTTGTGGTATTTGTACAATAGTCATCGAGTCCTCATGCTCGACTTTTTTTGGTCCATTACGGTATTCATCAATCAAATCAAACTTTCTTTTTTCGTTATCTGCCTTCAACATTTCTACTTTTTGCTTCTTCAATCCGATAGAAATCTTCCCAATTGTTTCGAGGGTTTGTACTCGAAGTTCAAGATCCATATTATCAATGTTGTTGTGCAAAGACTGTGTAAGCTCTACAATCAAGCAATCTATATCTCTTTCTACATTATCAGCATTACGCACTTTACGGTTGGTGTGTAATTCTTTTACGTAGTCTTTAATATCCTTCTTGACTATTGGTTTTTTGCTCATTTTATCTTCTTCTTGTTCTTGTAAGATCTATTCCTGGATCAAGCACTCTATCCAAATCATGTTCAATTTCATTTTGGATAAGTCTTTGTTGTTCTCTATAGATTCTCTTATTACGTTCTTCTTCTGTTTCAAATCTCTCAGACTCCATAGCATTTTTCATACCAGTAATTGAATAAATAAAGGCTGATGTCATGTGAGAGAATTCATCGTGCTTCAGTTTTTCACTCTTCCAAACACTATTTATTGGGTCATAATCATAAATAGACGAGTTTAAGCACTCGATGAGTCTATGAGTAGTATCTTTGTTGAAATAGCAGTTTTTCAGTTCAGATCGTGCTATATCAATTTGTTCGTTTTGTTTCAATCTTGGGGCTATCCAGACTTGAAATCCATCCTTCTCTGCTTGGGCTCTTCTTGTAATTCCCATAGACCATTCAGTATTATCACCATCATGAGGGAATACCAAACGTCTGATTTGAGGGTAATTTCTTCTCAACCAATCTCTATAGAAAGGCCAAGATTCCATGCTTCTTTCATAACAATCTACAAATCTCCAACGATTATTATAGTATTGGTAAACAGTGATAGCAGTCGAGTCATAGTGCCCGATGTCAAATGCAGCAAAAGTCTCAAACTGGGGAACTACCTCATATTTTCCTACATGTTCTGGGTATTTATTGAGTTCAGGGCCAAAGATCGAGCCCCTTACCTCGTTGCCATATTGACCAAATAAGAAGCGTTGTTGGTCTGATTTTGGAAGCTTCATAAGGACTTTTTCTATATAATCCTCTTCGATATTTTCTATGTTATCAATTGGATTCAACGTAACAGAGATCATTTCAGTTGGATCAAGTTTTATTTCAGGATCAAGAGGGTTTATATGTTCATGGTATTCTTTATAAGTCCAGTGAGATTTTGTAGTAGGGTTCAGAACATCAATCTCCATCAACTTACAGAATTTATCTTCCTTATAGTGTTTTACCTTTTGAGCAAGACGTGTACGAAGCTTCTGGACTGATAAGAAGTTGATTTCAGAACATTCATCAAAGAAAAGGGTAGCAAATTCAGTACCCAACAATCTTTCTACGTCTTTTTCATTACCAATACCACGGAAGATTATTTGAGAGCCATTGGGAAGAGTAAAGATAGATTCCCCCCAATTCATCCCATTTCCCATCCAGGCTTTATAAAGAGCAGGGTATTTGATTTGAAGGACTTTTGGGAAGGTATCACGTATAATGGCTGTTTTCAGGGAATTGAATGTTTGACGAGCTATAAGATGACGAGAACCAGGATAAAGAACAGCTCTGGACACTACCTTATCAACACTACGGAATGATTTACTACTACGAGATCCACCCACCAATAAGACTTTTAATATAGGTGAATCTTGGTGAAAAGCATTATTTATAGATTGGATACGGCCTGCTTTACTATCCAATTGTTCTTGTGTTATAACACCTTTATCCAGTAATCTACTTATAACATCTGCAATCATTATAAATATTCAGCCCACTTCGAGGTATAGTACTCGTCTGCAGTCATAGAATAAATGTATAAATAACTTGGATCTTGGCGTAAAATACCTGTAAAAACAAATCCAAGACCTTCTGTAAATCTGACTGATGGAATATTCTCTACCTCTATAAAAACATTACAAATAGAAGCCTTCTGAAAAACATAATTGAGAACTTGGGAGATAAATTCAGGATTACAACATGTACGATCTTTTATTATATGATCCATAATTGCAGTACCATCATTTATCTCCAACAAAGCCCAATAACGTTTATGATCTGTAAGTATTTGTTTGTTTGTTGATATAATAAGATGAGGTAGAGTCTTTTCTATTACTTGAGCCTCTTCATCATACCCTCTCATACCATAAGTCAATACATCAAACAAAGGCTTTTTCAACATCTTACTTCTCCACAGATATATAATCCTTTTGAGAGTTCAGGATCAAGGAAGCTACTTCAAATGCGTTTTTGATTTGAGACTTAATACAAGCTGCAGAATCAATAATAGTGTCATCTGGTATAATCCTTCCTACCTTTCTCCAAACTGATGAGAAGATTTTACGGTATTTCCATGGTAGTTCTTTGGATATTCTGTATAATTCATAACCTGCACCTGGAACATATCCTTCTCTGAGGGCTGATAATGTGGAAAGAATAGTATCTTCAACGTGATCTTTCTTTTCCGACAAACCAGCTACAGAATCAGAACCAACCTTTATCTTGCAGATCTTGGACTCAAAACGTGCAATTCTTTCCTTCACTTGGTTCTTTTCTTCCCCAGAGTTTTTGTCAGACTTCTTCAATCTCTGGATATAGGCTGATAATTCTTTGGTCTTTTTGAATTCAATCAGTGTAGCGTGTCTTCTTATGTCAATTTTGGTTACACAAGAAGATAGAGTCTGTAGATCCAAGAATAAATCAGCTTTTTTATTTTGAGGGAAGTATGTAGTATCAATATGTACATAGGAGCCAATTCCCTTCAGTTGATTTTGTTTCATGGCATCTACACACTCTTCAGAACAACTCCCAATCACCACCAAAGGTTTATGTTGTTGTGCTGCTTGAGAGGCTGGGATAGATAATTCTGATAATGTAATTTGGTCCTTAATAAAGAAAACTGGATCAGAAAAAACACAAGACCCAGTAGCTGTATTTGCAAAGAAAGGATCAGACATACCCAAATTCAAATAGTAACCTGTCAATTGTTCGTATTCAATCCCTGCATCAAACTTCTCTTCAATAATATAGTGACCATCTACACCATTATGTTTTATAGCTTCTGTAATAGGTCTGGCAATTTCTTCATCTGAATTGGCAGGAATCATAGCTACATTAAATAAGTCTTTTTCAACATCTACAGGCATTCTTTCAGCATCAATAGTAGCAGTAATCCAACCAATAAGATTTTTCAGTTTCGGTAAGTCTTTTCTATCAAGTCTTTTTACCATCTCAGAGGCCAAAAGCATAACAGATGTACTACTATCACCTGTTTCTTCTACTTGTTTCTTACTGGCCTGACGTAAAAGCTTGAACATATGAGTTGGGTCTTGGATTTTATAAGCAACAGAGAAACCGTCTTTTGTGCAGACAGCTTCATTGTTTTTATAGTCAATAGTTACAAGTCTTCCTTTTGGCCCAAGAGTCCCTACAACCAAATCTACCTGTTTTTGAGTTTTCTTATCAATTTTCATATCTTTCCTTCTTATTTGTTATCCAATAGTTGTTTCAAAAGTCCAGTCAATTCAGAGACTTGTTGTTCAAGAGTTTCAATCTTTTGTTGTTCTGGAGTCTTTTGTTTTTCTTTATCCTTCCAAACCCTTCCCAATAATTTACATGTATCATCAGGAGAAATCTCAACAGCAAAATCATAAATCAACTGTTCTTCATCAAATTGAATATCATCTGGAAAACCTGGTCGAAACATTCTGTACATTTGGTTGAATTTTTCTTTCCAAGGGTATAGATCAGATAATTCGCTTGGTTCATATTGTTTGTTTTGAAAGTCTGAAAAAGTGAAGTTACGTTCAAAATCTTCATATGAGTCCTGATAATAGATTTTATGGCCTGGTTTAAGTCTTGTAAGAGTCAGTTCACCAGTATTGATTTCCATAAAAGGCACAAGATCATATAAGTGTTTTTTGGCTTTCAATGATCCAGTCTTGTTATAGCACAAACGAAAGACCAATCTATGAGGCATTTGAGATCTGAACTGAGACCTTTTTTCGTAATCCATATCATCACGGTAATCAAAATCTGCCATTATTTATCATCTCCATCTTCTACAAATAAAGCATCTTCACCAAAAATATAACTGTAACGAGTGTCGATTTTGCGGTTGTTTCCTTTATAAAAATAGACAATACAACCCTCTTTAATATAATCAGGCACTTCTACACCAGTTTTTATCACTGTACCTTTGGATAATTCAGATACAGAGAAGTTATTTTGGTCTGCATGTTCTTCAATAATAATAATATCGTGTAAAGGTATTAAATTCATATGTCTTCCTTCTTGTTAAAACGTTCTTGTTGATTCAAGTTTTGTAAGTTGCTTGATTTTCTTTTCTTTATTTCTTATACCACGGAGATTTATATTTGATTTTACTGATCTATCTTTTTTACGTCTTGATAAATTGAGTGTTGAATTATTGAGTCTTCTTATAGTCTTTTTCGCTTGTTCAAATTCTTCCTTCTCTTGTCTTTCTTTTGTAATCTTTTCTTTCTTTTCCAATTCTTCTACTGATTCTGTAACATTTCTTTTATTGTTCTTTTCCATCCAGTCTTGTAGCTCTTGTTCGTTATTTATACTTGTTCCGTCATATGTTGTAAAAGGATCAAAACTCATTATTCTTTCCTCTTTGTATTGGGGGCAGGTAGAACGAGCTTACTTACATATCCCCGCTTTCGTCTCCAATCCAATAAACTTACGTAAATCTATTGGTACCTGCATAAACTTGGTGAGAGCTGGTAAAGGTATTATCAAAATGGCTTAAAAGTTCGAAAACCAGCTCTCATAATATAATAGAACTATGTTTGAAAAATTTTTGTATCTTTTTTTTCTTTTTCCTATTTATTTAATTTTGATATAATAAATTCTTGGCATTCTTCAATAGTTCTCCAGCAAAAATAATTATACCCTTCTGCTATTAAACGATCTCTCCAGACTTTTTGTTCAGGTGATAATCTTCCAGTCGGGGCCTTAAGCTCGATGAAAAATACCCCAGTCCTATGCACAACCACAAGATCAGGAATACCCTTCGACCACCCACGAGCTTTTGACCATTGAGTAAATCTGATTCGCCCCTCTATTGTTGGTATAAAATGCAAAGCTGGACCAACCGCATCTGTCTGAATAGGAATAAAATTGTGTTTACGCAGAAGATTTACAACTTGAACTTGAAGATCGTTTTCTGATTTTATAGTATTTCTTCTCATGTTTGTATTATGTTATATTTAATAAAAATTTACAAGTTTAATAAAAATCTTTCAAATTTGCCCCAGTTTGTAAAAAAATGCATTCAGGCTATAACTACTCATCCTCCCCATCAAATTCCTCTGTACGGTCAAAAAAATCGGGTTCTCGTTCAAAATTATCAGGATCCTTTGCTTCATCTTTTTTCTTTTCATCTTCATCAAACAAAAAGTCTTTAATATTCTTTTCTTTTACCACTCTATGTAGATAGCTTTTGAATATGGTCAATTCGTCACTATGTTGTTCACCCCAGCAGTTGGTAAGTCTTTTGAAGGCGAGTTTTATTTTCTTTTCTGATTGCCCCTCAAGACCGAAGTATTTTGCATAATTATCAATCCATTCTCTGATATCAAGGGCCTTCAAAGAAAAAGAACCCCCGCCATTTGGACCAAAACGATTGTAAAAAGCTTGATCTATATCCTCTATATCGTAGATTTTATCATCTTTTTCATCAAATAACCATCTACACCATACAATTTTTCTATATTCTTCTCTCCTCATGGCCTGAAATTCTTGTCTTGTAGGGAAGATAAGGTCTCTATAATCATACTTATCAACCTGACGTAAAAAAGCATTATAACCCCACTTAACAAAATCTGGGTGCCACATATAATCTTCTATCTTACGAACACCGCCCATATAAAGGTCCATAAATACCCTTTCCTTTTCCTCACGGGTCGGCCCCCTATTTACTTTGATCAGTTTGAGATTGTGTTTTTTTATCGCACTCTCCAGTATTTTTGTTCTTGTTGTACCAGAGTTTATAAAATCCTCTCTGTTTCCAATCATGTTGATAAATCTTGAAAATTCCCTTTCTCCTGTTTGGTAGAGTTGTAGTATTCTTTTTTCTATATCAATCATTTTGTTTTTATTTCCTTTGGTTTGGTTTTGGGGGGAGAGGTTTTATATCATCCCTACCTTGTTATATAGAACCAATTTTGAAAGAGAAGAAAATGATAAAAAAATTGGTTGGGTTTTGGGAGGGAAGAGTCTTTACATTGAACCTATATTGAACTTACATCGAACTTATATTACACTTATATCCAACCCCCCTATATTTATATTTGGGATTTATATTTCGGACTTGGGATTTGTACTTGTCTCTCCCCCCTCCAAATATATTTAAGTTTTTCTTTGTTACTTTCTTTTTACAGGATAACATAAAAGCCACTTGTTTGATGTTGTATTGAAATATTAAACTTGAAAAACTATTTCGTAGATGATATATTTTTTTTCGTAACAGGGTTCTATATTATCGTAATGGATGTAAAAGTCTGTTATTGGGAGTGGTAAGCGTTTTTTGATACTATACCTCACCTCGCCACTCCCAGCCGATTTTGCAAGAGGTAAGTATCAACGGCAAAACAAAAACAATGAGGTAAAAACAATGATAAAAACAGAAAAACTCAATAGTCTATATATATTTTCTGAAGATTTTGAATATAACGCAAAAGACCCAGAACATACAATTTTTGGTTTCAATATTTGGATAAACTGTGAAGGTATCCCTGATTTTATTTATATGGTGGTAAAGAAAAAAGGCCCATGTAAAATCGTAACAAATGGGTGGGAGAGAGAATATCAATATAAAGATGGTATTTTGACGCAATCTTATAAAACAAAAAAGAATGTTAATAATACACATGTGACTGAAACAGAAATATCAGAAGAGAAAATGAAAGATATTATGGAAGCTATGTGGAACGTGTATCAAGAAGACTGGCCAAAAATCGCAATACGAAAACAAGAAAAAAATAATAAAATAAGCCAATCAAAAACAAAAAACAATTCAGAAATACCATTTTAAGAAGGAGAAAAACAATGATTAAAATATCTGAAACAAACTATGATTATGTATTTGAAAATGAACAATTAACAATGAAAATATCAAAAAACATCTGGAAGCAATTACCAAAGTCTACTCTTGGGGATGTGCTGAAGGATGGTAATGATACTGTAATTTTTTCCAAGACCCCAAATGGTATAAAGATTCAAAAGACATTCAAAGATAAGTTTTTGGTATTTAATACTGATGAATACACTTGGGAATATATCAAAAAGTGGGTAAAATATCCTGAAAAACGTGATGAATTTACAGCTGAATATAAAAACTATATGAAGCCTGAGGAAGTAGAGAAGAGGAAGATAGAGAAATTTGCTGAGCAGTTTGATCCAAATAACCCAGAAAATCAGAAGAAGAAAGAAGAAGCCTATTCAAAGATTGAGGTTGTTGAAGAAGGGACTGTAGGAGTTTCAGGGGACACAGGAAATAAACCAGAAGAAAAGATATTGACAAGAGAAATGGTTGATACTTTGACTTTTGATGAATTGAAGGAGAAGATTGTAAAGGAAAAGTACAAAGCTCCAAATTACGCCAAAAGCCAACAATCTATTTTTTCAGAAGCTTGGAGAAAGAGTCACTGGCAACTGAAAAACATGGGTGGAAAGATTGGGTTGTTTTGGGATAGTGTTTCTCCTTATGCTTATGATTATCAGATTGTGTGGGATATAATGATAAATATGATCTTTGAAGAGAAAAATACTCATTACACACACAAGACTTACCAAAACGTGAAAGATCAAGTAAAGTGCTGGGAAGAAAAAGCTCAAAAACAAAATAAACCAAATCAAAAAGTAGAAATTGATGTATTAAATGATGTTGAGTTACCTTTTGATTAAACTTGCATCTTACATTAAATTTTGTATAATAGTTATGTGTGAGAAGAAGTAATAGAAAAGAAAACTGTGTGGGGTGTTCGCAGTATAAAGACTCTGGAAACCTTGATTGAATCTTGGATAACATAAAGACCACCAACACCCTTTTAAAAATAAAATTCATTCCGAGATAAAAATTTTTTCAGAATGAGTTCTATTTATTATGAGAGCAAGAGTTTTGTTTTACACTATTGCCTTATTTTGTCTCTTGCTCTCTCCCAATTCAAAACAAATAAAGGCGATGGAAAAATAACAAAAAAAACAAAAGGCAATAACATGACAAATAATATTCCTGATTTCGCAACATTTATAATTCCAATTGAAGCTTATGAAAATGACCATGATCTACCAGCTGCACCAAAGAAAGCTGAACCGGTAGTAAAAAGAAAAGAATTTGGATCTGCTGTTTTGATTTCTGATGATAAAAAGACTGTAGTAAAGGTCCGTGGTAGAGATGGTAAAGAGTATACAAAGTTTTCAGTAGACGCAAATAATGACCAAGACTTAATAGATTTCATCTTTGACACTTATCAGAATCTACGCATTGGTAACGATTTATTCACAAGAGATAGTTGGGGTGGTGTAGAAAGAAATAATAAATTCTGGCTATCAAAACGTGAAGTACAAGAATGTCAACAACTATTCAAATAAGAGGTGATAAGATGAGATTCAATAATGGAAGTAATCACTATAAAAACACCCAAGCCAAATATAAAAGATTTATCGATGGCGAATGGATGGTCAATGGGTTCACAGATTTTGATTCTACATATTTGGAAGATGATAGATTTTTTGTATTACTGGAAGATAAAAACTATAAAATTCAAAATGAAAAGTCTGCCAAATTCCAATTAAGTCGCATGAAACAATTTGGCAAATACTTCTCTCTCCCTTTTCTTGGTATGATGACGAAGAGTATTGTGCCTGATATTGATAAACATAAAGAATTGGAATATAAAGCCAGAGTACCACTGCATAAATGTAAAGTAATGGCTCTTGTAACAAATTTCTATGATGGTAAAAGACTTGATAAACCTGTTGTAATTACCGAAGAAGAGAATGTAGAGGCCAAATTCAACTTCAACGATATTCAAGCTTGTTTGTTTGAATGGTTGGATAGAAATAATTTGATAACCGAAGCTGAAAAACAACAATATCGTGAATTATATAAAGTAAAAAGACGTGAATGGTGGTTGAGTGATTTAAGAGATGAGATCATAACACAACTGGCTGATGAAGGTTTGAACAAAGAAGCTTCTGACTATTTGAAAGAGCTGGTAGAAGAATCTGGAGACATAAAATGAGAGATTTTTGGTTGTTCATAATTGGTTGTGCTATTTTGTTGGGATTTTTACTTTATCCTGCTTTGAAAGATGTACCGCCAGAATGTTTTTTAAGTCGTGATCCAATAATTTGTGCAAAGATAGGAGATTTGAAATGATAGTAGGACTTATTATTCTATTCGTATTATGCATTATTTTGACCGTAGAAGCGTATAAACTGATAGTAAAGTGTAGAGACCTTGAATTCAAAATAAAATGCATCAGGAGCGAAAATAAAGCGAAAATAAAAAGGGAAAGTACCAAAGCTTCTGGAGAACAATTAAATAAGATCGAGGAAAAGGACTCGACTTCAAATAACATTTCTTCATTGAGTGCTGCTTTTCCTTCTCCAATTGTTTCATTACCAAAGAATTTTACATTCCAGAAAAAGGTTGACAAAAGAATTAAAAAACAGCATAATAAAAAGGTAAAATAAAACCTGCGGGTAATGAAGGAGGTATGGGCGTGTAGACGCTGTGTAGTCTGGTCATTATACGACAAGACTTGATCAGATGAGGGGGTTTGTTTTATATCTCTGTACTATAAGTCCTGGATCACCTCTGGGACTTTTTAATTTTACTTTCTATTTTTATTTGTTATTATAGTAATGTAAAACAAAAGAGGCAACAACATGATAACATTGATTTTATTACTTTTATCTCCACTTATTGGTGCAGGTATTTGGAAAGCTTTTACAAAAATTGTTGATTGGGTGTTTGATTCAGCATATAAAAACAATTAAATATAAATCCCAGCTTTTGACTGGGATTCTTTTTATTGTATCAAACTTTGCATTATTGGTTGTTGATATGTTGTAGGATAATACCTCAACGCTTTATAAAATCTTGTAGGCATCGAATCTTGCTTTTGTATTGTTTTGATTGGTGTCTGATTGATAACTGCTGGTTTTGAATAAGGTTTTATCATTTCTGGTGATACATCTTTGCCTTCCAACAAAGCACCAACTATCTTACGTCCAACTTCAGGATTCTTTGCTGCTGCGTTTTGAGCTGTTTTTACTGCGTTTTGTGTGGCATTTGTTGTGGCTTTATTTATCAAGTATTTCTTTGCAGCACTGCTTGTTCCACCTCTCAAAGCATTTTTACCAGCTACAGCCAAGAAACCAGCACCAGGACCACCAAAAGCGTTACCAATAAGTCCAAGTGCAACGTCTCCACCAACCTCCATCCAGCCAGGGATTTTTGCACTATCAGCAAGAGGTTTATTTACCAACTTATTTGAAACACGTTTTGCCATACCTTCAGTAATCATTCTCTTTTCAAGTAAATCTTTTGTTTCTTTTGTTAATCCTTTACCATACTGATTGATAGCATAATTTACAATTTCACGTACATTTTTCAATTCAACTTCTTCAAGAGCATCATCTGCTGATTCAATTGTTGTTTGAGTTGCTTTTGATAATTTGCTTGCTATTTTTGAAAGGATTTGTTTATCGTTTTGATTTGTTATACCAGATGCAACATCATCAATGGCACTTGTTATTTGATTTTTCCATCCTATATTTGCCAAATCGTTTACACCCTGCATTATTTCAGAATTATATAAACCAGCGTTCTTTGGTGTTTCTTTTACAAGTTCTGTTGCTACTTTTGCTTGTGTTGCGTAATCATCAGCTTCACCCATCAAAGTGGAAAGGATGTTGATGTTTTTTTCACCCTTTGGATTGGTATACAAGGCTACTTTACTTGTTTCAGGATCAGCTACTCTCTTCAAGGCTTGGATGGTATTTGGTATTTTCTTTTCAATTATTTTTTCACCTTGTCTTGTGATAAAGTTTTTTCCTCCAGTGATTGCAGCTTTTCCGCCTTTTACCAAATATCTACCAGCAACTGGAAGAGCAGCCGAGGCACCACCAATTATAGCAGCATCTGCAAGTCTATTTTCAATATTACCTTCACCGGCTCCATAACCATAAGCAGCCCCCATAACAGCTTGAGCTTGAGGAGTTAATGAAGCACCACCAGTCAATGCAGCAAGAGCAGCCTCACCAGCAATACCAGCACCGATATTCAAAGGATAAGCTACTTCTGGCATGTTTTTGAAAGCACCCTCTGTAGATTCCCTGGCGTTTTTCAAATATTCATCATAGCTTTTATCACCAATCAAAGATCTTACATATGCTTCTGCTTCATCAGCATAAGAACCAATAACAGGAATGCCTTGAGCAAAAGCACGTGCACCACCACCAAAGTTTGTACCTCTTTCAGGATTTACGTTTGGATCTGCACTCAATGTTGCTGGATCAAAGTTTGTAGCTTTATTATAGTCCTGTAGAAAGCCTTCCAAATTTTCTTCAGGTACATCAAAAACTTTTTTATCCCAAGTCTGTATTCTCATTTATTGGTCCTCTGATTATTATTGTACGATTGTTGCACCATATTTGTTTGCTACATCAACAGGAGTCATGTTTTGTGTTGAATATCCACTATATGCATTTCTCAAATCTTGTACTGGTGATTGTAACATTTTTGCTTCAAATGAGTCCAAAATATTTCTTGCTTCTGCTGGTGTTTTTGCTTCACCAATCTTTTGTTCGAAACGTTCAGCGTCCATATCAGACATAGATCCAGTACCAGCTTGTCTATTTGCATTTACCAAGACGTTTTTCATAGAGCCTTTCCAAGCTTCAAAATCATCACGAGCCTGTTTTTCTGCATCTGAAACTCCCAAACCCCACATAGCGTTGGTTCTCCATCTTCCAAAACGTGTTGAATCTTTTTGCATTTCATCAATGTTTTTGAAAGAACTATCAAATCTTGTACCAATATCTTCAAGGTCTGTACGGAAATTTGTCAAAGGAGAAGATACTACTGTTTGCCCTTTTTCATTTTTATATATACCATATTGGATTCCACCACCTTCAACAGGATCAGTATATTGAGTATCTTCTATAGTAACTTTATTCAATTCTGCATTTTTGGCTGCTGCGGCTTCTTCACGAGCTTTCATAGCATCTTCCATTTCTATCTGTTTCAACATGTTCAGATAGTTTTCTTTTTCTTGAGCAAGTTTCATGTTACTTACTGTATTGTATGCTTGGAAGCCCTTCAACAAACCACCCATCAAAGCAGATTCGATAGGTAACTCAGATTCAAGACGGCCTTTGTTTTGTGGAGTAGATAACATCTTTTCGACCATTTTATCATCTACAGCACTACCAACAGCTGTACCGGCATCCCTTGTGCTCAACATGGCTTGTTTATATGCATCAGTAGCACCTGCCAAATTCTTTATCAAATCTTCACGAGACACAACTATTGGTTGAGCAATGGTACGTGTTACTCTATGAGTTGGATATTGACGACTTGAATTTGTTGTATAATTTATATTCATAGCATTTGGATTCATTTTACTACTCCATTAAGAAACCATATTTCCGGCTGTTTGGCCTGCTGCACCACCAAGAGAAGAACCTGCGGCAGCTCCCATTGGTCCACCAAAGTATGCACCAATAAGTCCACCAGCTACTGTACCTATACCACCCATTATAGATGATGCTTTACTATTTCTTGTACCCATCTTGGCATTGTAAATATCCATATCAGACTGGAATTTATTATTGTATAGATCTTGTAATCCAGTAGCACCAATACCTGCATAAGCTTGTGGTTGATAGATTTGAGATTGTACGCCACCGATGTTATTGATTTGTGCAGATAGGTCGGATAATGCTTGAGAACGAGATTGTACATAAGCATTTTCAAGAGCCTGAGAAACATTTTTATCGACTTCTTCTTGGACTTGATTGTATGCACGAGAACCAATTGGAATACCTTTATTGATCAAATCAGAAGATACTTGAGATCTATATCTGTCAATTTGAGGTTGTATGTTACTCATTGCATTATCAAAATAGGCCTGAGTAGCCTCATCTGGATTCATGTTTAAATTTGCAATACCAGAACCAATCAGTGCAAGTCTATTTTGGTCATTTTGGTTATAATTTACTTTTATAGTATTTGTTTCAGGATCCCAAGAATAACCACCAAGACCAGATTGATAATTGCTATAAAGGTCTTGTCTGGCTTGTTCCCTTACTTTATCTTGAGATTTCTGTGCCTCATATTCATCATAGTAAGGCATTTTTGGTGATGATCCCATTTATTTCTCCTATTATGCTCTTGTACCTATTGTTGGCATTGATTGACCTTGTTTAAATGCTCTGTATGCCAAATCTATTTCTGCTTCAGTTTCAAGTTGTTTACGTTCTTCAGCTTGTTGCTTCAATTCAACTTCTTGTGCATCGATAACCATATCTTTCAATAATTTATCTTTTTCGACTTGAAGTTTTTCTGTTTGTGCGTTCAATTTTGCTGCTTCAATTTGACCTTGCATATTTGTCTGGGTACCTTTCAATTGCAATTCAGCAGCCGCTTTTTGTGCCTCTATTTGAACTTTATTTGCTTGAGCTTGTGCTTTTGTCAATTCAGCTTGAGCAATTTGATCTTCTACTGATGGACCTTTGCCTGCTTGATTTTGTTGATATTGTTTAATCGCAGAATCAATAGCCTGTTCAAGTAAGTTTTCTACAGTACGACCAACACGATAACCACGAACTGTTGACATAAGTGCTGTTTTACAGATGATAGCCATTTCTGGAATAGATTGAATCATTTGTGCAGATTGAGCCAACATTTCAAATACAACCTTCCACAATTCAACTATTCTTTGTTTGTATGATTCATCTGTATATGCTTTTACTTCTTCAGAGCTGATTTCCAAACGTGTATCTCTCAAACCATTATCTTTCAGTAATTGAATAGCTGGTAAGAATAATTGAGGGTCTTCTGTTGAATAATCTATTGTAGAAACTTTGATCAAGGATTCTGGTTCAAACATCTGAGAAATAATTGAACAAGCGATTTTCAAGATTTCCTGTGTGAAGAATATAACTTTTGATTGGTCTTCTTGTAATCTCTGTGTTCCAAATGTACCTTTCAGTTTGTTTGTGCCATATGCTTCTTGAGGATTTGTTTCCCCTTCCAATACATCATAAACACCCAAAATACCTTGAACATCTTTGATCAATAAATCACGTTCAGCATTCAAAGAATTTATAACATTGATAGCAGCTGTTGGGTCATAGAAAGTCAAACAACCAGATAAACCACCTTTCTCAATGTATTTTACTGCATCTTTGATAGCTACCATTGAGTTTTTGTTATCTGGATCGAATATTTTATCAAAGCCTTCACAAGATTCATCATAAGCACCATATACACCTATAAGATCCAAAGCTTCAAATATTTCATTGGTCAAATAATCGATTTTTTCATATTGATCCAAACATTGTGCATGACGTGGGGTTGGAATAAGATTATCGTTGAATTCATCAAACATCAACCCTTCTGGTACACATGGGAAATCAATATCATAAGGATAATCTTTTTCTTCCAATAAATCACCAGACTGCATAACTGGAGCAAAGCAATAAATCTTCTTATCAGACTTATCCCAGATTTCCCAGATAGATATAGTATCAGCACCTCTATCACGGCTGTCTACACCAAATTCACTCCATACATCTGTAGAGTATTGAAGATCAGTATTGGATGTAAAAGGAACTGTGGAGGCATCAACATCAGGAAAACGCTTTTTGAATTCACTCTTGGATAGTCTTACACGCTTTGCTACCCATGTGATTTCTTCCCTCTTTGATGCAACATTATGAAGATAATCAAAACAATTGATGTACTCAAAATCAATGTTTTCAGACTTTAATACAGGTCCAAGTTCTGTATCTTCTACATCCAAACTGTAATTTACCCATAGTTGGCCAATACCACATAATTCAGAGTCCAACTTGGCTTTATCCAACTGTTGCTTCAAGCATTCTTCTTCAATAAATTTGTTACAAGATCTTTCCAATATTTCTGAAGAGCAACGAGCAACTGGATCTGAGTCCTGATTTTGTCTTGTAACTGTTGCTGTTGGAATAAATGGTACCAAATAAGGCATCTTTACCTTGATATTACGATAAAGAAGATTGTATTTGGCTTTACGAGTGGTGCTATAATCATCAGATTCTGCTTCTGCTGCTTGATTACGGTACATTTTTGATAGTTTTACCGCCTGTTTATGCCATTTTTGATAAGCAGGAGAATTCTTTACTTTACGAAATTCTTTGCACCAGTAGGATGTTGTATTTTTATTCATTTTACAAACCTGATTCTTCTATTATACAATTATTAAGTATCTATTTTTCTTCTGGTTCTTCTTGTTCTTTTTCAATTTCTTCCCAGTCTTCTTCTGTGGTATCTCTTAACCAGATGCTTTCACAGATTTCACCAGTATTTTTGTTTTTCAGCAACATACCTTCATCTGCAACCAATACTGGGCGTTCTTCTACTGATTCAACATCACGAGTAGGAGCTTCTGTTCCAGCTCTGAACCATGCTGCTGTACCGTTTGTGAATTTTACCATATAAGACATTTTTATTTTCATATTTTCTTTCCTTTGTTATTATAAGTCAAAATAAATAGTTGCATTTGTAGAACCAAATCCGGAAGAATATCCTGATAAATTTTCTACTCTTGTTTGCATGTCTGCCCTGAAGTGGATTGCTTCAAGATTTGGAGTATTATAAAAAGCACTTTCTGATGCTGGATCTATTGTTCCTGCTCTATAAAATACATCACTATTACTTATTGTTGTCAGTGCTGGAAATGATATTGATGTAAGATTCAAACATTGACGAAAAGCATTATACATAAATGTTCCGTTTGAAGTTACTGTTTGTAATGATGGAAATAATATTTGTGACGCATCAGATCCAGAAAAAGTATTATACATAGAAAAATCAAGCGTCTGAAGTGCCCCAAAAGATATTGTTCCTATATTTTTTGTATTTTTAAACGTTTGAATAAAAGATGTATTGTTGCTTGCTGCCCACCATCCCGAACTACCAACAACTTGAGTAAGGGAAGGAAATGAAATAGTAGCTCCCTGATCAAACTCACATGAATAAAATACATCAGCAAATACGCCATTTATTTTCTTCAATTTTGTAAATATAACATCACCGTGTATTTTTCTTCTTGGTAGGTATGTTATTCCATTTATTTGTGATTCTATTGTTTTGAAGGCACCATTGAAGCCATTATCTACAATTTCATCAATATCTGTAAACTTACCAGTCAATGTAATATCTGCTTGTCTTGCTGTAAGTTCATCGGTTTGTGCATCATAGTCTTCAAGATCATATTTTACAATTTCATTTTGATCTCTTACTACTGAGTTTATGCTTTGTATTGTAGAAGCAAGTGCATTTGAATTCTGCGTTACAGGCATTGTTGCACCTTTATTTGCACAAGCTGTATATGCATTTTCTACACAAGTTTGAAGTCTTTGAATTTCTGTTGTTACACTCATTTTACATCATCCTTATAGATCAAAATAAATAGTTGCGTTTGTTGCACCCCATTTTGTTGAATACCCTGCTTGGGCCTCGATGCGAGACTGTACATCTGCCCTGAAGTGAATTTCCGTAAGGGCTGTACATCCAGAAAAAGCATTTTGAAAAGTATACGTGCCAATACTTATTTGTGGTTGTGGAAACCCTGGAGCCAAATATGGTATACCAAGAGAAGGAAATGATACAGTTTGTAGATATGGACAGTTTGCAAAAGCATTATCAAAAGTATAATATCCATCAATAAATTTCAAACTTGGGAATGTTACAGAAACAACACCTGCACCATTAAATGCATAACCAAATGCTCTTTGACAAAGTATTGCTTCAAGCAGTGGATAACTTATAGTTGTTAATGAATAACAATTGCTGGTTATCTTATAGAATAAGTAATCATTTCCTGAAGGTATGGTCTGTAATGCACCAAAAGATAAACTTACCAAACTATTTGCATTATTAAATGCATTTTGAAATGGAGCACCTGTTGTTGTTTCTCCATAAGCTGCAACACTACCTTCAAAATCTGTAAGGGCTGGGAATGAAGCTGATGTTATTGCAGTATAAGCAAAAGCACCATTCATTGAGGCATTTAAACTCATAGATTTAAGATTTGTAAATTCCAAATCGCCATAGGTTTTTTGTCTGAACTGGGAAACATTATCATCCCATATGAAAGTTATACCGCTGGAGTAACCATATTGGAATAAATTAAAGAAAGAGTTTTTATCTATATGTTCAATATTTGTAAATTTACCAGTTACATCTATTGTTCTTTTTTGGATTACTTTATATGAATCTATTGGTAAATTACTTATACTACCAGTTATTTGTGTCAATGGAGTATGCTGTAATTGATTTTGTGCAGGAACTTTAATATCTACATCGTTTGTCAATGGATATAGTATAATAACAGGAGTACCAGCATTGTATTGTGTACTTAACCAAGAAGCAAAATCAGTAGGAGTAGTAAAGCTTGTATTGCAGAAATTGATCTTTTGTGATGAAACACCCAAGAACATTTTACCATTTGTTGTAAGATCTGATGTTGATTCTGTGTTTTGGAAGTGTGTACAATATGCAAATCTCTTTGTGTAATCTCTATCAATTATAGCATCAGTACTTGCAAAAGTTGAATTTCCATACGTTCCTTGGTTTGTATATCCCCAAGTTTCAGTACCATTCAAAACTTTTATACCAACTTGACGATTTATTATACCTTCTTTCAATTTTTGTGTATCTATAACCGTTGAATCAAGAGCAAGAAGATTAAGAACGGAAGAAGTATTATTGACAACATCTTGTATTTGTTCTCGTGTTCCTATTGTATTGTATATTGGATTTATAACATCGCCAGCAATAAGTGATGCGGTTCCGTCACTTTCAACATCAAAATTACCAGAAACACTATCAAACAAACCACACTTCCCGGTATTATAATCCATTGCAGGAATACCATCATATAAAACAACATTATCAGTAAGACGAGTTACTTTTACACTATATAAATACATTTTTGCAGCATTTACATAAGCTCCAGTTATTGTTCCACCTATATATACATTCAAAGGTGTTGTTGTTACTTCTGGGATTTCACCATATGTTTTACTTATATTTATGCTTGTATTTAATAAATAATCACTTTCCTCTTTATCATATACACTTACCGTACTATTTGAAAAATTCATAGTATATAAACATCTGTGTTCATTGTTTGTTGCACTATGATAAGCAGCATGATCAATGTATGTATATGTAAAAAACTGACTCTGATGTGATGGATTATCTGAATAACAAACAGCCAAGCTACCGCCATATGTTTTACTATCAAGTCCTTTTGCACCATCCATAAATAACAAATTCGATCTATTGCCAACTGGATAATCATGTGTTTCGTTTTGATTATAGACTTTTGCATCTATTTCAATCTTTACATTCATCCAGTCTGTAGCTCTTGTTGCAGAAGTCAAATCATTCAAATTCAAAGATGTTTTTATAATGTTTGAATAAGGTTCTCCAACGCCACCGTGTGAATATTGAGATCCTGTAAAATATAATTTATCCAATATTTCAAGATTATCAGGAATATTGCTGCGGACATTAAATCTTATCTCACCATTATTGCATATAATATTTGATGGCTGAGATGGTGTTGGTATATTATTTTGAACACATCCCCCACCACAGGTAACTTTTGATAAATAAGGTTCATATCCACAAACAGAATCATTCAAATCGGTTGCGGATTGTATTGTATTTATTGTGCTGGCCAAATTTGCGATAGTTTCAGAAGCAGGAAGAATTGCACCTTTTATAGCTGCAGCAGCATAAGCATTTGCAACATTTTCCTCAATTCTTGCAACTTCTTGTCTTACTGTTCCCATTGAGGACTCCTATTATATTTGTGATAATAAACCTTCGATATAACCTACTGCATCATATACGCATTTTGCACTACATACTTCCAAATCGGTTGATGATGGAGATATTGTAGTTACGATTGGTGCGTTTGTTCCCAATGGTCCTTGTGGTCCTTGAGGCCCTTGTTCGCCTTGAGGTCCTTTGATATTTTGAGTTTGTGGATTTGGTAAACCGCCATTGTTTGTCCAAGATAAATCACCTGAAGCATTTACTGATGGAATAAAGTAGTAGCCTGGATTTCCTTGTGGTCCTTGTTCCCCTCTTGGCCCTTGAGTTCCACCATAGTTATCAATCACTGTCCAGTCTGTACCACCTTCACACTTTGCATAAAGACTGTATGTTTCATCAGCGTTCAAGAATAAATAAGCATCATTCACAGAAGCAGAAGCAAATGAAGGTAATGGATTTGAAGCTGAATAAATACCTGGTTGAGTATTGAAGCTTATAGCATTATCACCTTTTGGACCTTGTGGGCCTGTAGCACCTTGAGGACCAACTTGCCCCTGAGGGCCTGTTTCACCTTGTATACCTTGAATACCTTGAGGGCCTTGTTCACCAGTATCACCCTTCAAACCACCCCAATTTGGAATAATAAACCAATCAGATTGATCTTCCAAGTGTACATAAACATCATATACACCATTTGCATGTTGATAATAATAACCAGTATTTGCAGGTGTTGAAGCAAAAGATGGTAATGGATTCAATTCACTATATATTGTTGCTACAGATGAGAAAGATGGACCAGTATCACCAGTGTCTCCCTTTGGTCCCTGCTCACCTTGAATACCCTGAGGGCCTTGTGGGCCAGGACTACCTGTAGCATATCCCAAGTCATTCCATTTACTTGTACCATTACCTACTTTGAATAATAATGTGTCTTGTTCTACACCGATTTCTCCACGTTGTAGTGTTGGGTTTTGAGCAGCCCACACAGATGCCAAATAAGTAGCATGTAATGGTCTATAAGCTCTTCCTCTGATTGATAATGTTCCGGATTGTAAGTCTGACATAAATAAGCTCCTTAAACTCTGAGTGCTTGTTTGTATATTATTAAACTGTTTCTATTTTTTTATCGACCCATTTTTGTAATTTTTCGAAAGCTACTTGGATAAGGTCAGTACCAATAAAAGCTCCGCATCCAACTATCATTCCTGTAGCTGAAGAAGATAAATTCAAATATTCGCAAGCATAAAGAAGAATTATACCTACAAATCCAGAAGTTATACAACCGCCTACAAAATTCCAGCCTTTTGGTTTTACGTAATCACCATTTTTATCTTTTTTGGCCAATACTCTTACAGCACCACCCAAAACAGCGATCACTATATATAGAACATAGTTAAAAACATTCTGCGTCTCTATAATCATTTTATTTTTTACCTCTATAATTCAGTCTGTCATTTTGGGTGAACAGATAAATTGTATATAAAGTAGCAATTGTAATACTCACCAAAAGGACTACTGAACTTTGATATATTCCAACTCTATTTAAGTCTTTTGTGTGTGCTATATAAAAAACCTGATATAATGACATAAGGTTTGGTATAAAAAGGAAAACAAGATGCCAACAACGCTTTATTTGTTTTTTCAAGCTTCTTTTATGTTTTCTCATGTTTTTACCTCTTAACCGATTTTATATATCTTCAACATACCATTTACACCAGCGTGCCCATTGTGATCTTCTGATGATGTTGTACTTGTTCCGTATAAACGTCTTCCATAACCACCTATACCATATACTGAAAAATATACTGGTGGGTTGTTTGGAAAGTTGAATTCATAATCGCCGCCTGAATAGGTACCAGATCCGTTTGCACCATTTGCCAAAGTATAATTTCCAGATAGGCTTGTAGAATATGTACCACCTTGACCAAAATAATTGAAATATTCTCCTCCAGATTGAGAACCATCATAGTGCCAAGAAACTCCAGTACCGCCACCACAGGTTACAATATTGAAATTATCTGATGCACGACGTATATATGACTCTGTGCCGTTACCTGAAACATGTGTACCAACGGCCGTAACTCCCGCAGAAGCAGAATTACCAGCACCGGCAGAACCAACTTGTATGTTATAATTACCTGTAGAAGATACTGTAAAATACCCAGATCCAGAAGCTGCAGCACCACCGTTACCATAAGCATAATGAGAAGCACCGGTAACACCAAGGCCTCCACCACCTCCACCAACAATTTCAAAATAATAATTACCAGGATCTAGAGATATAGTTGTTGTTATTGGAGAAGTATAAATATATTGCACAGCTGGTTCGATCTTTAAATAACCATTGCCACCAGCTCTACCATCTACATTCCATGCACTACCTTGACCAGGAATTTGTCCAGCATAAGCATAACCACCATTTATTGTACCGCCATTACCAACTGATTGAGCTGCATAACTTTTTCTGGTTTGTGCTGTACCATTTGAACCACCTGTAAAGCTTTGTGTTGTCCCGGCTGGTAAATTCAAACTATAAGATCCAGCAGTTCCAGCAGATGCAGTTGGGTCTATATGATCATTACCATTTGCTGAGAAAGAATGACCGCCAGTACCACCGTTCAAAGTCACCATAGTACCACGAAGATTTGATGTTATACTTGTTGTTCCTCCTGTGCCACCATAAGCATGAACTCTGTTACCAGTTGCATTACCAGCAGTACCACCAGCCCCGCAAATAAGTGTAAAAGTCTCTTGAACATTCAGCAATAATTCAAATGTTCCATAAGCAGCTCCACCGCCACCAGACGCAGCTGAATAAGATTGGTTTGTTGCTGCTGATGCTCCTCCACCTCCAGCACCTCGCATAGTAAATTTATAATAACCAGGAGCAAGAGTTATATCATATGTACCAGGAGAATTATATTCAACTGTAGGACTTGGGGTGGCGTTTTGTTCTGGCCATATTTTTTTCATAGTCCCCTCAACAGAAGCATAAACAGCACCAACAGGATGTCTTTGCCCTTCTATAAAAGTTTGAATACCATGTGAAGCATCAGAAGGAACATCAAAAATACTATTCACAACAGAGACTTTGATAGACATGAACCATTTCCTTATTTTCTTATAAAGCGTAGACAAAATAGATAACACCATCTTCTCCTGTTGTAGGTACGGTGTTTGTAATTATTGTAGATCTTACCGCTTTTGTTGCTGCATTTGCTATTGTATTTGTTCTACCCAATTGGACTACACCTTTTACTGATGTTGTAGCGTCTGGAACAGAAATAACACCATTCGCATCTACGTCAATATTTGAGCCAATTTGAACGGAACCAGTACGAGATGTTGTTGCCAAACCAATATCTGCAATAGCATCATCAAGTTGTTTTTTGTTTATAGCATCACCGTTTTGAGTTCCTGCTACCAAGTGAGTAATTTTGTGAGTGTTCATGTCCAAATCAGCTTGCATTGGATCAGAGCCATCAAGACTGAACTTGGCATTTACACCATCCAATAGAGTGCTGAAGTTATCATCTACATGGACACCATTGGCCTTGATGTTGTTTGTTGTATCTGATACCATACTCCAAGGTAATGTGATCTGAGACATATTTTATTTCCTCATTGTTATAATTATTCTTATACACTTATTAAGTATCTTTTTTTGTTTATTCTGGAAACATTTCTTCGATAGATGGATAATACGTATCAATAGTCTCTGGAAATAAATCTATAGGCTCTTTTTCTTGATATTTAAGAGACTCAGCTGTAGACTTCTTTTTTTCTTTTACTTTATATTTTATAGTCTTACTTGCTGTGTTTGGTTTTATTTGTGTAATGGGTTGATTAAATACTATCTTCATGCTTTATAGAACTCATTCTGAAATAAAAAATACCTGCAAGAAATCTCCTACAGGTATGGTTTATGTTTGGAGATTTGATCTTTTGTGGTCTTGATTAACGTCTCCCACACAGAAAGCAACGACAACATTTATTTGCTTCCTGCATCTCTTATTAAGTATCGAAAAATAAAAAACCCCTCCAGAAAAACCAGAGGGGTGGATAAGTCAAATCTCTCTATATCTTCGGCTTATTGTTTATTATGCTGTAACAACAACACCATTAAACGCACGGCCGTTGCAGGTTGTAGCACCAGCCCACAAGATAGCTGTTGAATAAACGTCAGAGTTAAATGAATTTACTTTTTCACGTTTTTTCATTTCGCAATCTACGTGAGGACGTACGAAGATACTATCTGTGTTGATGAAGTACATGTGTTTTGCTGGGATTTCACCGCCCATACCTGTTGAAGCTGCCATAGCTTGGTCAAATACAACTGGAACACCGCAGTAATCCAATTCCATGAACCCACCAGAAGCTTTTGATGTGTCTACGAAACGTTGTTGTGCTTGCAATGCTGAGAAATAACGTTTGAACAAACCATTGTCAGCTACGATATAGTCAACTCTATCGTTGTTACGAGAAGTACCCAAGAAAGCATCTTCCATAGCATCGATAACAGAAGCATTTGCTGCAATGTTTGCACGATAGTTTTCCCAGAAGCCGTTACCTGTTTGAGTAGGATCAATACCACCAACAGTTACACCAGATGCATCAGCAACGATTTTTTGCAAACCATCCATTTGGTTTGTTTGAGAACCGTCAGAATACAAATCACCACACAAACCGTTGGCAATTGTTTTACCTGCGTTCATAACTTTACGTGCAATTTCGTCTTCATTGGTAACTGCATCAGTTTTTGCCAATTCTTCTGTACGAGTTGCAACGATTGTAGCTGCTGCTTGACGGCGTAAATATTGTGCACGTGTCAAGAATGGGTTGGATGGTAATGTACCCCATGAATCTGCACCAGTATAACGGATATATTGGCCGTTCATTGAGTATTCAATACCTTCTGTCAATGTAACACCACCTGTATCTTTACGAACACCACGCAAAGAATTCATGTGATCCCACAATTTTGATTGTTTTTTATAGTTGTCTTTCAAGCCTGGTAGATATTCATCTACATAGACTGAATACAAATCATTGAAGTTTGCATTTCCTGCCATTGTAATTTCCTCTTATGTTATTTTATTGTCCCAGTTTTGAGTGCACTCTGGCTTTCAAATCTGAGATAGTTTTTGACATATTATTTGGATCGAAGGTAAATTTCTTTTCTTCGGTCGCTGTGTTTGGGGTAGATTTCAGAGATACAGCTTGAAGTTTCTTATTCAAATCTACAGCTGGTTTTGGTTGTTCTACGACTGGAGCTGCAGGTTGAGTTCTTTGCTGATAATCATTGAAGAAAGCATAAGCAGATTCCAAGACTTCTTTTGCGGACTTATCTGGACTTTCTGATCTTTCCAAAGCAACTATTCTATTAAACTTCGCATCATCCAATAAACTTATAGCTTCAGGATGAGAATATTTGAAGTCTTCAACAGCTTCTCTGGCTTCTTCGACTACAGCATCTTCATTTGCAACAGAATTATAGAATTGAGTACGTTCTTGTTGTCTACGATTCTGTGCTTCACGTATCTCATAGTCAATTCTTTGTTGTTCTGAGAATTGGCGTGGAGTTTTCAATTGTTCCTCTGAAATACCATATCTTTGCATAACAGTATTGATCAAGGTTATAGGATCTCTTACTTTGATCACTGTACCGATAGCTTGATTAAGAGTGGCATCTGGATTATCCTCTACCGCAGCAACCCAATCTACTACATTCTTAATTACCTGGTTTTCGGAGATGTTGGCATTACGTGCAGTCTGTTTGATATAAGCATTTGCACTACCAAGTTCTTCTCTGCGTTTTTGTTCGTATGACTGATTCTCTTTGTACTTTGAAGCGAATCTGTCTGCATCTTGAGCGTTTCTTACCAATGTTGATTTTACACTGTCTGGTAAGTTCTTCCATTCTTTTACTACATCAAGACCAATAGATTTCGGAATATTGTTCTCTGTAGCAAACTTTTTCAAATCCTCTTCAGTAGGTTCAGGTTCTTCAGAAGGTTCTTCCTCTTTCACCTCTTCCTTTTTTTCTTCTGCAGGGACTTGGGAATCTTTTACTTCGTCTTCTTTTTCTTCTGTGACGGTTTCTTCTTCTGGTTTGACTTCTTCTGTTGGCTTTTCTTCTTCAACGGATTCAGCTTCTTTACCAGCTTCTTCAATAGTTGTACGAACTTTTTCAGACAATTCTTCAGCATTTAATAACTTTTCGGTTTTACTCATGTTACTTTCCTTTGTTCTTTATGAGTTTATGTTATGTTCGGTTTTCCTTCTATAAAAGTTTTGCAGAAGGGGAAGTTGAGGAAGGAAAGAAGCTCACAAATCCCCTTCATTCTGTTAAGTATCTTTTTTTTCGATATTTTATTATAAAGACCCAGATTCTTCTTCATCTGATGGATATACTGGAGTTACGCCATCTGTAGCATAAGCCCCCAATGTACCTTCGGCTGGAACTGCTGCATTATGAGTAGAAGGTTTCAACTGATCATCATCGATTGGATAGATGTCATATTCTACTTCATATGTTATATCGTTTGCTCCTTCCATCACTGT
>Ga0310697_10000988_pt1 | contig 35344 bp, 29 predicted proteins | sample 172DNAGHGlowgp2_FD_203883 | JGI IMG/M metagenome (GOLD analysis project Ga0310697, IMG submission 203883) | Sheep rumen microbial communities from Palmerston North, Manawatu-Wanganui, New Zealand - 1728 DNA GHGlow gp2 (v2) (version 2) | ecosystem: Host-associated > Mammals > Digestive system >... | reverse complement strand
ATCATCTGTTTTATGTAAGACTTTCAAAGAACTCTTTCTCTAACGCCCCCGTCGCTGTTTTTAGCGCGAAAGCGGATGCAAAGGTACAACAAAAATCCGAATCGCCAAAACTTTTCACCAATTTTTTTCAAGAAAATGAAAAGTTTTCGCATTTCATGACAATGCGAAAACTTATACACCTTATTATATATAGAGTAACGTTACTCTCTCTTACCAAAGATACGGAGTAAGTAGATAAACAAATTGATAAAATCAAGGTAGAGAGACAGTGCTCCAAGCAGCGCGATTTTCTGTGCGCCCTCACCAGCGTCAGGAGCTTGTAAGAGCATCTGTTTAATCTTCTGGGAATCGTAGGCCGTCAGTCCAACAAAAATCAGAACACCGATATAACTGATAATCATATCAAAGCCAGAGCTCTTGATAAAGATGTTAACAACAGTGGCAATAATCAGACCTATCAAAGCCATCAGTAATATCTTGCCAAGAGAAGACAGGTCTGTCTTTGTTGTATAACCCACTATAGCCATAGCCGCAAATGTTCCCGCTGTAATGAAGAACACCGTTGATATGGACGATGCCGTATACAGAACAAAGATATACGATAACAATGCGCCATTGATTACCGAATAGAGTATAAACATCAGCGTAGCTGTGGTCAGCGAGAGCTTATTAATGGCAGCACTGACGCCGATTACCAATGCAAATTCGGCGATTATCAATCCCCAGAAAAGAATCTGGTTTTCAAAAATAGCCTGTAGGATACCTGGACTGGTTGCAACACCATAGGCCGTGAAACCAGTGATGGCTAATGCCAGCGACATCCACACATACACCTTTCTCATCAATACAGGGAAAGCCTTGCTTGCATCCCATAGACGCTCGTTTGCCGAGGCATATTCCTTCAATTCAAAATCTTGATAGTTCATTGTTGTTTACTTAAAATTACTGTTTTGCGCGGCAAAGATAAGCATTATTTTGTCATCGTACAAATCTTTAGTGGAAAAAAGAACGAAAACATGTTAAATAGCCTTTGGTGTTGTACATTCGTTTACCAGGTATACTATACTCATGTATGGTATGCCCGAATTGGTCTCGAGTCCGATTTCGCAGGTGCGGCTGTTAGAGTAGCCCACCTCTATGCCGTTGGCCTCGATCTGTGGACGGAGCTTGCGAAGTCCGTAGCTGTTAAGTTCGGGGAATGTGAATCCTCTGTCGCCAGCAAATCCGCAACAGCCCACGCCCTCAGGTAGGAACACATTGTTAGAGCATAGCTTGGCCAGCGCTATCATATCCTTATCCACACCCATCTGACGGGTAGAGCACGTCAGGTGCAGGGCGACATGGCGATCGATAGGATGGAAATCAAGTCGTGGCACCAGATACTTCATGATGAACTCAGCAGGCTCGTACAACTCCATTTTGTGCATCACCTTTTTCATTCTGTGCAGACATGGACTCTGGGCACAAAGCACGGGATATTTGCCCTCCTCGCTGGCCTTCCACAGAGCAGCCTCCAATTCGGCACTCTTGCGGTCAGCGATGTCAAGCATACCCTTCGACTCCCATATCTGTCCGCAACACATACGTTCCATGCCCTCTGGGAAGATAACCTCGTAGCCAGCCTTGGCCATCAGTTGGATTACCTCATCTACCAGGTCGTGAATCTTTCCGCCATGCTTGGATTGTCCCATAGTCTGGTTGATACAGCTGGGAAAATATACCACCTTGAGTTCGGAGTGATGCTCCTCCTTATGCGGAATCGACTTCTCGATGATAAACTGCGTCAGGTCGCTCTTCTTGGGTTGGCGATGCTTCTTAGGCATAGCGGTGGTCCATAGCGGCATGCCCATCTTGTTCATGCCTCGGCAGATGCTTGTCATCAGCGTCGGGCCCAGGGTGATGTGTGCGGCATGGGCCACATCCAGCACCACTCGCAGTCCGCTCTTGATGCCTGCCATATGGTTGGCGGCAAACTCGCCCAGCTTATATCCCATAGGACTCTCGTTCATGTCCATCTGTCGGATCAGGTGGGTCAGTTCACCCGTGTTTATCTTCATTGGGCACGATGTAGAACACAGTCCATCGGTGGCGCAAGTCTGGTCGCCATAGTACTTGTATTGTTTCTTAAGTGTGGCCAGTCGCTGTGGGTCGGCACCAGTCCTGGTCAGGTAGCGAATCTCGCGCTGAACGGCGATACGCATTCTGCTGCTCAGTGTGAGTCCGCACGACATACAGTTCACCTCGCAGAATCCACACTCTATACACTTGTTGGCTCGCTTCACCTGTTCGATGGTTTCTTCAGCTGTACTCAGCGATGGGTCCATCAGATAGTGTCCGCCATCAGGCACACTGTCGAAGTCGTAGTCGAGCACAGGCAGCGGTTTCAGGCACTTGATGAAGCAGTCGGGATCGTCGTTGAAGATTACCCCCTTGTTCAGCAGTCCCTCGGGGTCGAATATCTTCTTGAGTTCGCACATCACCTCGTAGGCCTTGTCGCCCCACTCGTACTTCACGAATGGTGCCATGTTGCGACCAGTGCCGTGCTCGGCCTTCAGGCTTCCATCGTAGCCCTCAACCACCAGCTTAGCCACATCGCGCATCATCTCGGCATAGCGAGCCACCTCATGCTCGTCGGCAAAACTCTGGTTCAGTATGAAGTGGTAGTTGCCCTCGAATGCGTGACCATAGATACAAGCATCGTCGTAGCCATGATTGGCTATCAACTTCTGCAGTTTCACAGTAGCCTCAGGCAGCGATTCTATCGGGAATGCCACATCCTCGATAAGACACGATGTGCCCACAGGGCGAGTACCACCTACCGACGGGAAGATACCCGAGCGAATAGCCCAGTACTTACCATAAACATTAGGATCCTCAGTAAAGTCTGCAGGGATATACAGGCGGAACTGACCCAGACACTCTTTGATCTTTTCAATTTTCGCAAGCAATTGCTCGTGGGTTATACCCTTGGTCTCAGTGAGTATCGCAGTCAGGTTGTGATAGTCGCCTGGCTCCACGCCCTCTATCTTGCCTGCATCCACATCTTTCTTATATTGCAGATATACTGGGTCATCTACCGACGATAGCGACTTGTAGTCGAGCATCTCGGCCGATTTTACCACCAGATTCTCGGCGCTGTAGTCCAGGTCTTCCTCGCCAGCCTTCATCTTCTTCATAGCCACCACAGCCTCGCAACTCTCCTTCATCGTCATGAAGTAAACCATCGCCGAAGCCTTGTACGGATAGTCCTTCAGCGTCTTCATCGTAACCTCCGACAGGAATGCCAATGTGCCCTCGCTGCCTACCATCGAGTGGGCGATGATGTCGAACGGGTCATCATAAGCCACCAGTGGGCGCAGGTTCAATCCCGTAACGTTCTTGATAGAGTATTTCTTGGCGATACGCTCGGCCAGCTCCTCGTCGGCACGCACCTTGTCGCGAAGCATCTCTATCTTCGCCAGGAACTCTGGATGCGAACGGGCAAACCGTTCACGACTGGCAGCGTCGCCAGTATCCAGAATGGTACCATCAGTAAGTATGATGCGGGCCGAGATAAGCATGCGGTCGCTGTTGGCATGCACACCGCAGTTCATGCCCGAGGCATTGTTCACCACGATACCGCCCACCATAGCCGAGCCTATCGATGCAGGATCAGGTGGGAACACACGGCTGTAGGGCTTCAGTATCTGATTGACCCTGCCACCCACGATACCAGGCTGAAGCTTGATTGTCTCCTGATTTTTGCCAAGTTCGTACTTCTCCCAGTGTTTGCCAGCAACTATCAGCACAGAGTCGGTACAACTCTGTCCGCTAAGCGATGTGCCTGCAGCACGGAAGGTGAAGGGCAACTTATACTTGTCGCACAACTGCACTATCTTAGCTATTTCCTCCTCGCCATCGCTACGGATGACCACCTTTGGTATCTGACGATAGAAACTGGCATCGGTACCCCAACCTAAGGTACGGAGCTCATCGGTATAAATACGATCGGCGCTGATTACTTGTCGCAACTCTTGTAGAAAATCATTTAGCATAGGTGCTAGTTTTTAGTTATTTGCTGGCAAATTTACAAAAAAGTCAGTAAAAAACAAGAGAAAACGAAAAACTTTTCAAAAAAAATTCGTATATTTGCAACCACAACTTATATAATAACTACAAAAACCGATGACAGCATTAGTATCCGTAATTCCAATTCTGTTGCTTATCGTACTAATGATGGGCTTCAAAGTATCCGGCTATAGGAGTGCCATCGTCACCCTGATTGTAACGATCCTATTAGCATTACTCGCCGTACCAGCCATGGGCATCATCCCAGAGAAGTTTGCCGATGCCAGCATCTTCGGCATTACCCTTTGGTCGGTAATCGAAGGACTATTGAAAGCATGCTTCCCGATTATCCTGATTATCATCTGTGCTATCTTCAGTTACAACATCCTTTGCGAGACCAAGGAGATTGAGACCATTAAGACACAGTTTATCCAGATGACCAGTGACAAAGGTCTGCTAGTACTCTTGCTGACATGGGGTCTTGGTGGTGTACTTGAAGGTATGGCCGGCTTTGGCACTGCCGTAGCAATCCCAGCTGCCATTCTCATCGGGCTGGGGTTCAAACCCATGTTCTCCGCTGTCATCTGTTTGGTTGCCAATACTGTTGCCGTTGGTTTCGGTGCCGTCGGTCTGCCTGCCACAACACTGGCCAACCAGGTTGCTGCCAGTGGTACAGCAACCCCTGAAGAACTTTGTGAAGTGGCCACCTTTATTATATTACAGCTCTCACTGATGTTCTATATCACGCCTTTCCTCATCCTGATGATGACCGACAAGACGAAGATTATAAAGAATCTGACTATTGCACTCTTTGTCGGCACTTGTTCTATCACTGTACAATTCTGCTGTGCCCATTTTATAGGTCCTGAGACGCCCGCCATCCTCGGTTCGGTAGCTGCTATCGCCGCCATGCTGCTGTATAATAAGCTGTTCCTGCGCCATGAGGCCGAAAAGGACACCGTCCATGTAGAACATCACAAGTTTGGCGTTGCCAAAACATTAAAGGCATGGAGTGTCTATGGGCTTATCATTTTCTTCATTCTCATATCAAGTAAGATTGTGCCCCCCGTCAACGAATTTCTTAACTCCACACTGGTCACGAAGTTTGAGATACCAGTTATTGGCAACACCTTCAAGTTTGGCTGGTTATCTAACGCCGGTCTGATGATTTTCCTTGGTGCTGTGATTGGCGGACTGATTCAGGGTATGCCATTTGGAAAAATGATGAAGTTGCTGGCCAAGACCACACTGAACCTCCAGAAAACCGTGGTCACCATCTGCTGTCTGGTAGCCATGGCTATGCTGATGAACAATACTGGTATGACTAACGATATTGCCAAGGGACTGGTATTGCTCACTGGTGCCGCCTTCCCATTCTTTGCACCGCTCATTGGTTCTATCGGCACGTTTGTGACGGGTAGTGCCACCAATGCCAACATTCTGTTCGGCAAGCTGCAGGCTACTGCCGCCAGCGACCTCGGACTAGTGAACCAGAGCACTTTCTTCGGTGTGACAGGCAACGAGACCAACTGGCTAGCCGCTGCCAACTGTGCGGGATCTGAGGGTGGAAAACTGCTCTCACCACAGTCCATTGCCATTGCCACTGCCGCCTGCGACATGGAAGGTCAGGACGGTGAAATCATGCGCAAGACCATGCCATTCGCTATCTTCTGGATTCTGATGAACGGACTCATGGTATTCCTTGGACTGCATGTCATCTAACGCATTCGCTAATTGATAAATGATAATTGAAAATTGAGAATTAAGAATTAATATGAAGGTAGGACTATTTATTCCCTGCTATGTGGATGCCGTATATCCAGAGGTTGGGCTGGCGACATGGAAATTGCTGAAGCACCTTGGATTGGACGTAACGTATCCACAGAAGCAGACCTGTTGTGGACAGCCAATGGCCAACGCAGGGTTCGAAAAGCAAGCCATTCCTTTGGCAGAGAAGTTCGACGATTTGTTCAAAAGCTTTGACTATGTAGTGTCACCCAGTGTTAGCTGTACGGCGTTTATCCGTCTGAACTATCCGCGACTACTGAACCACGAGTGCGAGAGCGCCAAGAAGTGTATGGACGTTGTTGAGTTCCTGCACGACGTGGTAAAGGTGGACCGTCGTCTAGGCACGTTCCCACATAAAGTCAGTCTGCACAACTCCTGCCACGGAGTCCGTGAGTTAGGACTTTCCTCTCCCTCTGAGGAACATGTCGACAAGTTCAATAAGATCAAGGACCTTTTGCAACTGGTTGACGGTATCGATGTTGTAGAACCTGAGCGTCCTGACGAGTGCTGCGGCTTTGGGGGAATGTTCTCTGTGGAGGAAACAGCCGTATCTGCACAGATGGGCCTCGATAAAGTAGAACGCCATATCCAGACAGGTGCCGAATACATCACGGGCCCAGACTGCTCGTGTCTGATGCACATGGCAGGCGTAGCCCGCAAGCAAGGTAAGAAGATTGAGTTTAAGCACGTGGTTGAAATTTTAGCAAGTGGATTATGAGTACACAACATAGCAAAGCCGCCAAACAGTTCTTAAAGAACCAACAATATGCCCATTGGCACGATGCCACATTCTGGGCCGTACGCACTAAGCGCGACAATATGGCTTATGGACTAGACGAGTGGGAGCAACTGCGCGAGAAAGCAAGTGCCATCAAGCGCCATACCATCACCCACCTCGACGAATATCTTGACCAGTTTGCCACTGCCGCTGAGAAGAACGGTGTGGAGGTACACTGGGCCAAGGATGCACAGGAGTTCAACGAGATTGTCTACGGAATTCTGAAGAACCACAATGTCAAGAAGATGGTGAAATCGAAATCGATGCTCACCGAGGAGTGCGGCATGAACCCATATCTCGAGGCGCATGGCATCGAGGTTGTGGAGACAGATTTGGGCGAACGTATTATCCAGTTGAAAGGCCAAGCGCCCAGCCATATCGTGATGCCTGCCATTCACCTGAACCACGACGATGTGGGCGAATTGTTTGAAGAAAAGGGTATCAGCAACGAAAAAGGCAACCACGACCCAACGTATCTGACCTATCGTGCCCGATTGTCTTTGCGCAACGAGTTTCTGACTGCTGATGCAGGCATGACAGGCGGTAACTTTGGTATTGCTGAGACAGGCGATATCGTTGTCTGCACCAACGAAGGAAATGCCGACATGAGCACGAGTTGTCCGAAACTGCACATTGCTGCCATCGGACTGGAGAAGATAATCCCCAACTACGAATGCCTTGCCGTCTTCCAGCGCATGCTCTGCCGCGCTGGTACGGGGCAGCCTACAACGACGTACACGAGCCATTTCCGCAAGGCCCGCCCCACGGCTCACCACATGCATATCGTACTGGTAGACAACGGCCGAAGCGAGTGGATTGGTAATCCAGAGCACTGGGAGTCACTGAAGTGCATTCGCTGTGGCTCGTGTATGAACACCTGTCCAGTGTATCGCAGAAGCGGTGGTTATTCCTACAGCTATTTTATTCCTGGCCCCATCGGCATTAACCTAGGCATGCTTCGCGACCCGCAGAAGCATAGTGGCAACGTCTCGGCTTGTACGCTCTGCCTTTCGTGCCAAACCGTCTGTCCCGTCAAGGTGAATCTAGGCGACCAAATATACCTGTGGCGCCAACAACTCAGCGAGTTTGGCACTGCCAATCCGCAGAAGAAACTGATGTGTAAGGGTATGTCGATGGTCTACGGCTCGTCCGCTCTGTACAATTTCGGCACCGGCCTCGCCCATTGGGCTAACTATATCCCGTCGCCACTGATGAACTGCGGTCTCAACCCATGGGCAGAAGGCCACAAGATGATGAAATTCCCTAAGAAACCGTTCCACGAAATGATTAAAGACTATGAGTAGCAAAGAAGATATATTGAAGAAATACAGGGCCAACGTCAGAGAGAAGTTTGACATGCCCGATTTGAGTGATATTAAGGCTATCACCTACCCTGACCCGCTGTTGCAGTTTATGAACATGACAAAAAGCGTAGGTGGCAATGCCATCGAGGTGGAGAAAGGGCGCGACATCAATGCGCTCATCCGAGAGCTATACCCCGATGCCAAGGAAATAGCCTCGAACCTGCCAGAGATTACCATCGCCACACGCAATCCTGATGACGTGGGTCGTGCGCGTGACCTCAACGGCACCGATGTCGGCGTAGTACGCGGTGTGTTCGGCGTGGCTGAGAATGCATGCGTATGGATTCCACAAACCATGAAGGAGAAGGCCGTCATGTTTATCAGCGAGAACCTCGTTATTCTACTAAAGAAGTCGGAAATTGTGAACAACATGCACGAGGCCTACAAGCGGATAGAAATGAACGACTACGGTTATGGCACGTTCATCAGTGGCCCATCGAAGACTGCAGACATTGCACAGGTACTAGTCATGGGAGCACAGGCGGCACGAAGTGCCACCATACTGCTGTTAGACGAATAGTTTCTCGGCTACAAATACTTCATAGCGCCCACTCGTAAGTATCATAACAAACGGCCCGTGCTCCGAAGCCCTCTTTCTGAAATATCAGCGACTCGTTTAGATCATCATTATCTACACGGTTCGAAGTACCGAAGTCAAAAAACAGACGCCCTTCAGCCTCATAGCGTTCCAATAAGCGGTCGAAAAGAAAATCCAATGCCCCTAGCTGTCGTCCTTCTTCAGATGCCATGATATACTGTGTCTTCACCGTCTGACCACAGTCATACAATACGGTACCGCCTAAAATTACGTCATTTTTGCACACGGTCATCAGGCGAATGTTGTCTGGGAAGCGTTTCTTTAACAACATCATCTCATCAATGGTGTGAATAGGCTTCGCAGAGAATTTCAACCATAGATGTTGCTCTAGCATTTTCCAATAGACCGCAAAATCAGACATTTCTCTGACACAGAGTCCAGCCTGTTTCCCTTTCTTCATGCCACGCTTTCTTAAGGTTGAAAACGGCAGACGTTGACTAAGCTTCACAACGGATGCAATGTCACGAGTACGTAACTGAGCATGACATATGTTTGCTATTGCAAAAAGAGCTTCTTCCGAAGGTTGAGTTGTATAGACCCAAGGAATGTGCTTATATACCACATGGGTAAACCCCTGCGTTCGAAGGTAGTCATTCAACACGGTCATCATCTCACAGACATGAGCAGCCTTGCAGCGATTGTTCATCAGCAGGCCACCATAGGTCAATCCTCGATGCGACCAAAAGCCACCCTGTCCGTCGTCATTGGCAGGAAGGATGGCACACAGCCGTCCTTTTTCATAAAACATCACGGAATGATCTTTGAAGCGATTGCTATGATAATCCATATATCCACGATAGAATAGGAACGTCGCATTTTTGGACTGCCCCACAAAGGCATCCCATTCTATTATTCTATCTGATGTATATCTGACTATTTCAATCATTGCATTGCACCCACTCCAGGAAATCCTTATACTCATAGAGTCCGATTGCCATACGGATCAACAATCTTGGAAAGATCTATGAGTCTGACTTTGGTCTCTATCATCACTTAGTGTTCAAACTTTGTATACGGGTCGGTGCCAAGGACGGTCTTTGCCAAACGCTTGGCCTTGTCGCGCAAAGCATTGACATCAGCATCGACATCGCCATAGCAGAGGACGACACCCATACGACGACCCTTGTGAGCCTCGGGCTTTCCGAAGATACGGATACGCGTGCGGTCCTCCTTCAGTGCGTCAACGAAGTTATAGTCGAGCAGTGAACGGTCAACGGGCGTCTTGGCCTCTTGAGGAGACAGGATAACAGCCGAAGCGCCAGCATGCTCCAGATGGATGCCTGCGATGGGCAATCCCATAACCGCACGGAAATGCAGTTCAAACTCTGAGAGATTCGTAGTATGTCCCAATGTCACCATACCTGTATCGTGTGGACGTGGAGATAGCTCAGAGAAGATTACCTCGCCCTGCTTGGTCAGGAAGAACTCTACGCCCCAAATACCAGCTCCAGTCAATGCCTTCGTCACTTTGTCGGCCATCATCTGTGCCTGCTTCAGCGCCTCATCGCTAATCTTATAGGGCTGCCATGACTCACGATAGTCACCAGCCTTCTGCACATGTCCAATTGGAGGACAGAACAGCGTAGGCCAACCATGCTGCTGGGTAACAGTAAGCAGTGTAAACTCTGAATCGAAATCAATAAACTCCTCGATAATCACTTCTTTCACATCACCACGTGAGCCTTCCATTGCTTCACGGAAAGCCTGTTCCAGTTCACCTTCATTATGCACGTAGCTTTGGCCATGACCCGATGATGACATCAGCGGTTTTACCACACAAGGAAAACCAATCTCCTCGGCAGCTGTCTTGAATTCTTCATAGGTTTTGGCATAGAAGTACTTAGCAGTACGCAAGCCAAGCTCCTTAGCGGCCAAGTCACGGATAGCACGACGATTCATCGTAAAGTTGACGGCACGAGCAGATGGAACCACCTGAATGCCCTGCTCCTCGAACTTAAACAGACGCTCCGTACGGATGGCCTCAATCTCTGGTACTATGATATCGGGCTTGTGCTTGTTGACTACAGCCTCGAGGGCGTCACCATCCAACATCGAGAACACCTCACGCTCATCGGCCACCTGCATAGCAGGAGCATTGTCATAACGGTCGCAGGCAATGACATACTGGCCAGCACGCATGGCAGCAATTACGAATTCCTTGCCCAGCTCTCCTGAACCTAAAAGCAATATCTTCTTCATCTGTCTTTATACATGTTATCGTAATACTTCTGATAGTCGCCACTGGTCACATTGTCCAGCCACTCCTGATTGTCGAGATACCACTTCACTGTTTCCTCGATGCCCTCTTCGAACTGGAGCGAGGGTTCCCAACCAAGTTCCTTCTGCAACTTCGTAGAATCGATAGCATAACGCAGGTCATGGCCGGCACGGTCGGTAACATAGGTAATCAGGTCCATGTCCTCGCCTTCCTTACGTCCCAGCAGTCGGTCTACAGTATTAATGACCACCTTGATGATGTCGATATTCTTCCACTCGTTGAAGCCACCGATGTTATAGGTCTCAGCGATCTTACCATTATGGAATATAGTATCAATTGCACGTGCATGGTCAACAACATACAGCCAGTCGCGTACATTCTCACCCTTGCCATAGACAGGCAACGGTTTGCGATGACGAATATTGTTGATGAATAAAGGAATAAGCTTCTCAGGGAACTGATAGGGTCCGTAGTTGTTTGAGCAGTTCGTCACAATGGTAGGCAATCCAAACGTATCGTGGAAAGCACGTACAAAGTGGTCTGAAGAAGCCTTGGCGGCACTATAAGGACTATGAGGTTGGTACTTCAGGTCCTCCGTGAAGAATTTCTCACCGTAAGCCAGGTGATGCTTACCACTAGAAGCCTTAGTGGTGAATGGAGGCTCAATACCCTCAGGATGCGTCATCTGCAGAGCGCCATACACCTCGTCAGTCGAGATATGGTAGAAGCGCTTGCCCTCGTACTTCTCAGGCAGACTCTCCCAATAAGCCTTAGCGGCCTGAAGCAGCGAAAGCGTACCCATCACGTTAGTCTGAGCAAAGGTAAAGGGGTCTTTGATGGAACGGTCTACATGACTCTCGGCAGCCAAATGAATAATGCCATCCACCTTCTTGTCCTGCATCAGCTTCAGTACGCCGTCAAAGTCACAGATGTCCATCTTCACAAACTCATAGTTAGGCTTGTTCTCAATGTCCTTTAGGTTAGCAAGGTTACCAGCATACGTCAACTTGTCGAGGTTGATAATGTGATACTCGGGATACTTGTTCACAAACAGGCGCACCACATGGTTTCCAATAAAGCCTGCGCCACCAGTAATAACAATCGTCTTCATATATGATACTGTTTTTAGATTTATCTTCCTAATGTAATAACTTCGCAATCACTGAATTTATTGCCTTCGACGGTCAATCTTATCAATGTTCGTTCCTTATGCCACCCTTGCAAGCCTGCAGCGCCTGGATTGATATGTAGCATGTTCAGCGTCTTGTCAAACTTCACCTTTAGAATATGTGAATGCCCTGCAATGAACAGTTGAGGCGGATTGGCATACAACTGACCACGCACAGAGTAGTCATAGTTACCTGGATAGCCACCGATATGCTTCATCAGCACCTCCACATCTTCGCATTTCCAGCGCAATATTTCGGGATACATCAGTCTGAGGTCACCGCCATCACAATTACCACAAACCGCACGAAGAGGACGGAAAGCTGCAAGTTTCTCTGCCACCTCCACACTGCCAATGTCGCCCGCATGCCATATCTCGTCACACGGTTCGAAGTAGTGAAGATACTTCTCATCCCAGTAGGAGTGCGTGTCACTGATGATGCCTATCTTTTTCATAATCCCAAGCGTTTACGGATGAATTCAGCAATCAGTTTCTCCGTCTCAACCAAACCCAAGATACTGGAGTCTATACACAGGTCGTAGCTCTCTGCAGCGCCCCACTTCTTACCGGTATAGTAGTTATAATAGGCCGCACGACGGTCTTCCTCTTGTAGGATAATGCGCTTAGCCTGCTGGGGAGTCACCGAACGGTGTGCCAACAACTGGTCTATACGATAGCGCATGGAAGCAGAGACAAACACCTTCACCACATTAGGCATATCACGCAACACATAGTCTGCACAGCGTCCCACAAAAACGCAGCTAGACTCTTCAGCCGCCTTACGGATGGCATCGCTCTGAAACTGGAACAAGCTCTCTTGCGAGAAGTTTGACTTATAGAGATTAACTCCTGCCAATTGCGTGGGCTGCATATTCAACAGACTACGCAGAAACCCTTTCTTCTCGTCGCTCTGCTCGAAGATTTTCTCACTGAATCCGCTCTCCTTAGCGGCCAGATTAAGCAGTTCCCGGTCATAGTACTTGGCATTGAAGTCCATTGCCAGCATCCGTGCGATGTCGTGGCCACCGCTACCTAACTGTCTGCCTACACAGATTATTACATGTTTGTCTGCCATTCTATATCTCCTTAACTTCTCTAACTTCTTAACTTCTTCATATACCACCACAGAATTGGGATGGTCATTAGGAACGATGCCATATCACTGGCAGGCATCGAATACCACACTCCGTCCAACTGCCAGAACAACGGGAACACGAAAGCCATTGGCAACAACATGAACAATTGTCTGGACAGTGAGAGGAATATCGAAATCTTGACCTTTCCGATGCTCTGGAAGAAGTGAGTAATCGTTGCTTGCGAACCCACCACAAAGAACACCAGCATGTCGAGTTTAATACCCGCAGCAGAGAGTTCTATCAGCGTCTCATCGGTCGTAAAAATACGTGCTATCTCACGCGGAAAGAGCATTGACAGCGTCCAACCCACCAACAGTATTCCCGTAGCACAGCCAATAGCTATGAACAAACATCGCAACATACGGTCGTATTTCTCAGCACCATAATTGTAACCTACAATGGGTTGCATACCTTGACACACACCCATCACGAACATAAAGAACATCATCACCACTGAGTTGGCAATGGAATAGGCGCCTACAGCCATGTCGCCGCCGTAGTGTACGAACTGATTGTTCATGAAGATAACAATGATGCACGAGGTACTCTGCATTAAAAACGGGGATATACCAATAGAAATAATATTGCGTACCAGGTCTTTCCTCAACCGATAAATACCACGCCTCAGATACAATATCTCTTTTTGGTCGCTAAACAGCCACACCTGCCAACAGAGTGCCAACGATTGCGACACTACAGTGGCCAGGGCCGCCCCCCGAATACCCCACCGGAACCACCAGACAAAGGCGATGACCAGTATGATGTTACAACCTACTGTAAACAACGTAGCGTTCATGGCATGCCGCGGTTTACCTGCCGCACGCAGCACCGCATTCAGACCGAAATACATGTGTGTCACCACATTACCCAACAGGATAACCTGCATAAACTCACGGGCATAAGGCAGTGTAACGTCAGAAGCTCCGAAGAAACGCAGAATAGGATCCAGAAAGATGAGAGACAGCAGCATGAACAACGTTCCGATGATCAGATTCAATGTCACAGTGTTTCCCAACAGGTTCTGGGCACGCTTGTAATTGCGCTGTCCCAGATTCACCGAGATACTTGTCGACGAGCCCACACCTACTGCAGCACCAAATGCTGCACTGAGGTTCATAAAGGGGAAGGTAATGCCCAAACCAGCAATAGCCTCAGGGCCTACCACCTGACCGATAAAAGCGCGGTCAATAATGTTATAAAGAGACGATGCCGTCATAGCCACAATGGCAGGCAAGGCATACTGCACGAGCAGTTGTCCTACAGACTTCGTTCCCAGTTCGAGAGTTGCTTGTTTATTGTCCATCATAAATAATGTGCAAAATTACAGCTATTTCTTTGAATAGCCAAAAATATCTTCATTTTTCTTTTGTACTTTGCCCACTTCTTTGTATCTTTGCAATCCTAATAGCGAAAGAATTGATGAAAAGACTGCTACTCATACTTGCCGTTCTGCTGGCCCTTCCTGCACTTTGTGCTGCCAGAGGACCAGTTGTCAATGAACGTGTCAAGTATAAGCCAGGGCCATCATTCATCTACCGCCTGTACCTTACCGACAAGAAGGGAACTCCCTACTCGCTTAACCACCCCAGCCGCTACCTATCACGCCGTAGCATTGAACGCCGCAAGCGCCAACAGTTACCCCTAGACAGCACAGATTTGCCTGTCAATCCCCGTTACCTGCGACTTATCGAGCAACGAGGGGTTAGTATCGTTGGACCAAGCCGTTGGCAGAACACCGTTCTAGTACGACTGAAGGACAGCAGTATGGTTCACCATCTGGAACAGTTGCCATGTGTCCGCGGCAGCAAGTTGGTATGGATAGCTCCCGACTCTATCACACCCACTGCCATCAAGACTCCCTACCACGACGATTTCGAGGCTCGCGACAGTGTCGGAAGTGCTGAATACGGCAAGAGCCACAGCCAGATACATCTGCTGCAAGGCCATCGACTGCACCATATCGGACTCACTGGTCAAGACATGATGATAGCTGTCATTGACGGCGGTTTTAAGAATGTCGACCGCATTCCTGCTTTTCAGCAGATAGACATCTGTGGCTTTCAAGACTTCGTCAACCCAGCCTCACCCAGCATTTTTGCCGAGACTGACCACGGCACAAAGGTCTTGTCGGCCATGGCTATCAACCAACCTTTCTTCTATATTGGCACAGCACCCCGTGCTTCCTACTGGCTACTGCGCAGCGAGGACCAGCAAACCGAACAGGAGGTAGAGGAAGACTACTGGACCATGGCAGCAGAGTTTGCGGACTCCGTAGGTTGTGACCTGATTAACTCCTCGCTGGGCTATAACGAGTACGACCATCCATGGATGTCGCACCGCCTCAGCCATCTTGACGGCCGCACCGCCTTTGTCAGTCGCTCAGCATCGCTCTTGGCCAGTAAAGGAGTCGTTCTCGTCAACTCTGCCGGCAACTCTGGCATGGGACCATGGAAAAAGATTGGCGTTCCCTCCGATGCCGACAACATACTGACTGTTGGCGCCATCACCGCCGACGAGCCTCGCCATATTGCGCCATTCAGTTCGGTAGGTCCCTCACAAGACGGACGTGTCAAACCCGACGTGGTTGCCATAGGCGCACCTACCTTCCTGGTCAATGGTCGTGGTGTAATCATGGAAGATATGGGTACATCATTCTCCGCTCCCACCATCTGTGGCTTGGTAGCCTGTCTGTGGCAAGGGATGCCTGAGAAGACAGCAGCAGAAATCATAGAACTCATTCGCCAGAATGGTGACAATAAAGACCACCCCGACAACATCTACGGCTATGGTGTTCCAAACTTTTGGCAGGCTTATATGAAAGGAAAGATGAAGAATGACAAGTGACCGCTATAGCCTCCGCCAATTGAATCTGATGGTGCGCGATGCCATTGAGATGCAGCTGCCCGATGAATATTGGGTAGAGGCAGAACTCTCAGAGTGTCGGGAGCGTGGTGGCCATTGCTATATGGAACTCATCGAGAAGGACGAGCACACCAACACCCCTGTGGCACGAGCCTCAGCAAAATGCTGGCGACAGACGTGGCAGATGCTACAGCCACACTTCGAGCGCGCCACTGGTCAGCCACTCCATGCAGGGTTGAAGGTGCTACTGCGCGTCTATGCGCAGTTCCACGAAGCCTACGGTTTCTCGTGGATAGTTACCGACATCGACCCCACCTACACCATTGGCGACATGGCTCGCAAGCGTCAGGAGATTATCCGCCAACTGAAGGAAGAAGGCGTCTTCGACCTCCAGCGCGAGTTGCATATTCCCATGTTTGCCCAGCGCATTGCCGTCATCTCTGCGGCAGGAGCAGCAGGCTATGGCGATTTCATCCGCCAGTTGGAAGACAACGACTACGGCTTCAAATTCGAAGTACAGCTATTTCCTGCCATCATGCAAGGCGAACAGGTAGAGAACTCTATCATCAATGCTTTGGAGCAAATCTATTCTCTCACCACTAACCCCTCACCTCTCACCTCTCCATTCGATGTGATTTGTATTCTTCGTGGTGGTGGTGCCACAGCCGACCTCAGTGGTTTCGACACCTTGGCACTGGCAGAGAACGTGGCGCAATTCCCGATACCAATTATTACCGGTATTGGTCACGATCGAGACGAGAGCATTCTCGATATGGTTAGCAATACCCGTGTTAAGACACCAACCGCAGCTGCTGCCCTGCTCATCGACAACCTGCTACAGGTATTGACACGTCTTGACAATGCCCAACAGCGCATCTCAACCGCCATCAGTCAACGTTTTGCCACTCAGAAAGCACGACTGGACAGTCTGCAGACGCTTCTTCCTGTTCTGGCACAACGCTTCCTGAGCAATGCCAAGCACCGTCTGGAATTGATAGAGATACAGTTGCAGAGTTACGACCCACAGCTGTTGCTCCGTCGTGGCTATAGCATTACCCTCCACAACGGTTGTGCCGTACGTGACCCGCAACAGTTGAGGGCTGGCGACGAGATAGAGACACGCCTAGAGAAAGGAACCGTACGTTCCGTAGTTAAGAGTTAGGAGATATATGAACGAGAATCTGAAATACGAGGAGGCCATGGCTCAGTTGGAAGCCATTGTTCGCAAGATGGAGTCTAACGAGTTGGATATAGACGAAATCGCTGCGCAGTTGAAAACCGCACAGCGACTTATCAAGTTCTGTCGTGACAAACTCACGAAAACAGAGTCCGAATTATTAAAAGAACAGACCGAAGCTTAAAGCTTTGAACTGAGGATTCTCGATGACAGTACCGTCAACGGTAGCCTCCTTCTTCTTCAACACGCTCATCGGTGAGTACTTGAAGTATAGGCCAATGCCGCCAGACTTCAGGATACCCATGAAATCAACGGTAACAACATTGTAGTCAAAGCCCTTGGTGTTAACATCATAATAGTTATCACCATTCTCCCATTCATTGTTGATGCGACCACGCAGGTTGAAGTTCACCACAGGACCTATTGAGAAGCTGCTCTTGCTCTTCTTGCCAAACTTCTGGGTGAAGAGGAAGGGTACTGACAGACTGAAAATCTTGATTTTAGACTCTGTCTTACTATCATCAGAACCGAACTGTGAAAAACCTACAATATCAGTATTCGGGACCTTTACAATCTGATTATCCTTGGGTACCGTATAGTTGCGCCAGTCACACCACAGACCGGTAGAGTACGTCTGCGTCTTTCCCTTCGGCGTGTAGCAGTAGCGCACACCTACAAAGACCTCCGTCGATTTGAAAGTAGCAAATCCGTGACCACTGGGAGTATTGGTCGGAGCGGACCAACCGAGACCCAGGTCTAAAACCCATTTGTCTTCATCTTTTGCTACTTTCTTGACAAACTTGGTGCTTGTCTTTGTCTTGTCAATGGCGACGGTTGACTCATAGCGGAATTGGTCATCCCCCTCCTTACCTGTAATCTTAACCTTCTGAACAGAGTCGTTAGTCATCACAGTAACCTTCTTGGGATTGCTGAATGTCACAGTGTCGTTCAGCTCTGTAGCACTTGCTGCTGTGCAGACTGTTAGTGCTACCATCATCATCAATTTTCTCATTTTCTCTATATTAAAACATTTACAAAGTTGGTTTTACTGGAATAATCTTGCCGTCCTTGTCGAACATCAGACGGTCGATACACACCTCACGGTTATAGCCTGCGCTCCAGTCGAGCTTGGGCGCCTGTGGACGCTGGAAGCGGTGGTAGACGATGTACCACTCGTCGGTGCCGGGCTTCTGTATGACGGCATGGTGACCGGTGCCGAATATCTGACGGTCGTTGTCGCGCTGCAGAATAATGGTCTTCTCTGCAGTCGTAACGGGAGAACCGTTGCGCACAAGTGCTGTCGGTGAGTCACTGATGGCATAGCGCACACGGTAGTTCTTGGAACGGGTGTCACACTCCGACCAGGTGAAATAGTACAGTCCGTTGCGATAGAAGACGTAACAGCCCTCGTTGTAGTTGAAGCGTGCCTTATCCTTGCGTGCCATCAAGACCACTGGTTCGCCCTTGAAGCTTATCATGTCGTCGTTCAGCTCAGCAGCAACTATAATACCATTACCCCAATACAGATAGTACTTGCCGGTCTGCGGGTCTTGGAAGACGTCGGGATCTATCGTGGCTCCACCGTTTTTCATAATAGGCAACTCTTTGGTGGCCAACGGCTTGCCCAATGCGTCCTTGAAGGGTCCTGCGGGGTTGTCACTGACGGCAACACCTATTTTATCCTCTGCCACAAAGTAGTAGAAGTACAGCCATTCCTGGCCCTTCTTGACTTTTTTCTTGCCCATCATCTTCTTCCAGACGGCCTTCGATACCTTTCGCTCAACGATACAGGGCGCCCAAGCCTTGCGGTTGGCCCACTGGCAGTCTTTCTCCAAGTCGAAGATAACGCCCTCGTATTTCCACTCCTTCATGTCGGTGCTGGAATAGCAGCGGAAGTCGTGGTTGTCCCAGTTCTCCTGTCCGTCGGTGGTGGGATAGAGGTAGTACTTCTGGTCGCGCTCGGAATAGAGAATCTCCGGGTCAGCGTAGAGACCGTCAATGACGGGATTGTTCTTGTTAGGTGCCAGACGAGCCAGTTCATAGCCGTCGCTCCATGCCTGCAGACGGTCGTACTCCTCCTTGGTCAAACGCAGGAATGAGCCGTGCTGTGGTGCATTGACGCCCTCAATGTTGCGGGGCGACTTAAAGTTACGCATAAACTTGTCGGCGGTACACAGGCGGTAGTTGCGTGGCCGACTGGAATACTCGATATAGCCTATCACCCAATCGTCTTGACCAGCCAACTGGAAGGCCGACACGCCCTCGCATTTCTTCTTGCCCTCAAAGCTGACGTAGTCGTCTTCTACGGGTTCGCTCCACGGTCCTGTCAGGTTCTTGGCAGTAGCGGTAAACAGTCCAGGCTGTCCACCCTCCTTTTTTATCATCATATGCCACTGCTGGTCGCTGTCGAGCCAGTTGATGTCGGCATCGATGGTGGCATAGCCCCAGTCGAAGAGCAACTTGGGCTGCGTCAGCTGGGTGAACGTCTCGTCAGCATACGAATAGTACATGCGGTCGTATTTCTCTTCGTCGCGGTTCCACATCGAGTAGTAAATGAAGTAACCGCCCTTGCGACCGTCGGGCCACGTGTAGTCAGCATCCCACTGTACCTGCGGAGCCCACACGCGATTCACTGTTGACCAATCCTTATAGACGCTGGGCGACTCTGGGTCACAGAAGTTCTCCAGTCCCTTGCGATAGTCGAAAGTCAGCGACTGCCAGTGTATCAAGTCGTCAGAGCGCAACAGATTAATGCCGTAGTTGTCCCACTCTGCCTTTTTCTTCAAATCCTTAAAGCGCCCCACATTCATGTCGGTAGTAACCATCAGATAGCCCGTGCCATCGTGCTTGCGACAAATATAGGCGTCGCGTGTGGCTCCTTCAATCTTTGCCACCTTATAATCGCTGAAGATGCTGTCACCATTCAGCAAGTCGTGGTAATGGAAACCGTCTCGGCTCAACGCATAGGCCGTCCAAGCGCGTCCATGATCATTCATGTGACAATAGAGGTAGCCATAGTCGCCTCGTTGCAGATTCCCCTTCTGTTGGGCCTGCGCAGCGCCTGCAACCAACAGCGTTAAAAGAAGACAGAGTGTTAGTTTTTTCATGTCATTGTAGTTTATGCGGGTGCAAAGATACACAAAAAAGTAGACATTTCACACTTTTCACATAAAATACTTGCACAAATGACAGATTTTGATTACTTTTGCCAGCAATTTGGAAGCGAGTGATTATCAAAACATATAGACGATTATGAAAAATTTAGACTGGGGTAGCCTGTCGTTTGGCTACATGAAGACCGACTACAACGTTCGTTGCTACTATCGCGACGGCAAGTGGGGAGAAATCGAAGTTTGCTCTGACGAGTATCTGAAGCTGCACATGGCAGCAACCTGTCTGCACTACGGTCAGGAAGCTTTCGAGGGACTGAAGGCCTACCGCTGCAAGGATGGCAAGGTGCGCGTTTTCCGCATGGAGGAGAATGCAGCTCGTCTGCAGAGCACCTGTCGTGGAATTATGATGCCTGAGGTGAGCACCGAGCTGTTCTGCGAGATGGTGAAGAAGGTGGTACGCCTCAATCAGGAGTGGATTCCTACCTACGAGAGCGGTGCTACGCTCTATATTCGTCCGCTGCTCATCGGTACAAGCGCACAGGTGGGTGTTCATCCCGCCAAGGAATATTGCTTCCTCATCTTCGTAACGCCCGTAGGTCCGTACTTCAAGGGTGGCTTCTCCAGCAATCCTTACGTCATTATCCGCGACTACGACCGCAGTGCACCTCTGGGTACTGGTAAGTACAAGGTAGGTGGCAACTACGCAGCCTCTCTGTTTGCCAACAACTTGGCTCATGAGAAGGGGTATGCCTGCGAGTTCTATCTGGACGCCAAGGAGAAGAAATACATGGACGAGTGTGGTGCTGCCAACTTCTTCGGTATTAAGGACAACACCTACGTCACTCCGAAGTCAACCTCTATCCTGCCCTCTATCACCAACAAGTCGCTGATGCAGGTGGCTGAAGACCTGGGCATGAAGGTAGAGCGCCGTCCTATTCCCGAGGAAGAGCTGGAGACCTTCGAGGAGGCTGGTGCATGCGGAACAGCCGCTGTCATCTCGCCCATCTCTTACATCGACGACCTCGACACTGGCAAGCGCTACTCGTTTGGCGAGAAGCCCGGACCTTTGTCTAAGAAGCTCTTCGATACGCTCCGTGGCATCCAGTATGGTGAGATTGAAGACAAGCACGGCTGGACAACGGTCGTAATTGAATAATACATGGGAAAAGGCAAGCTGGCGAAATTCGCCGACATGGAAACCTATGAGAACGTGTTCCAATACCCTTATTCGGTAGTGGAACATGTCCCTTTTGAGATGCAGGGACACTGGCGCGAGGACTACTTCCACAACAACAACCCCATCGTCTTGGAGTTGGGCTGTGGCAAGGGAGAGTATACCGTTGGACTGGCTAAGAAGTATCCCGACGTCAACTTCATCGGTGTCGACATCAAGGGAGCGCGCATGTGGACAGGAGCCACACAGGCCCTGCAGGAAGGACTGAAGAACGTAGCCTTTCTGCGCACCAACATCGAGATCATCGAGCGCTTCTTCTCTGAGGGCGAGGTGCAGGAGATATGGCTCACCTTCAGCGACCCGCAGATGAGGAATCCGCGCAAGCGTCTGACGTCCACCTACTTTCTGGAGCGCTATCGTAAGTTCCTCGTGGATGGAGGCATTATCCATCTGAAGACGGACTCGAACTTCCTCTTCACCTATACCGACTACATGGTGGCACACAACCACCTGCCCGTGCTGCTTTCCACGCGCAACCTCTATGCCGAAGGAGAGTCCTTTGCCGAGGCTGCCAGCATCCAGACCTACTACGAAGGCATGTGGATAGCGCGAGGACTGGACATCAAGTACTTGCAGTTCCGACTGCCCCAAAACACCAAACTGGAGGAGCCCGACGTGGAGATAGAGCTCGACGACTACCGCTCCTACCATCGCGATAAGCGCAGTTCAAAAGACAAAGCAAAATAAACTACAATGACATTATATCCGAAAATGATTATGGACGCGCTGGCTACGGTGACGTATGCCGGCACGAAGAAGAACCTCGTGGAGAGCGAGATGGTGGCTGACCAACCTGCTGTTGCCCAGCGCGAGGACGGCTCGTGGAAGGTGACCGTCGTACTGGAATTTCCCCGCGAGACTGACCCGTTTCTGAAGTCTACCGTCAAGTCTGCCGAGGCTGCCATCAAGTACCACTGCGGCAAGGATGTAGAGGTGGAAATCGTGACCGACTTCAAGTCGAAGCCCCGTCCCAAGGGCGACGAACTTCTCAGCGGCGTAAAGAACATTATTGCCGTCAGCTCTGGCAAGGGTGGCGTGGGCAAGTCGACCGTCTCTGCCAATCTGGCTATCGCACTGGCTCGTCTGGGCTATAAGGTCGGACTGCTGGATTGCGACATCTTCGGTCCCTCGATGCCTAAGATGTTCCACGTAGAAGACGAGCGCCCCTATGCCGTCGAAAAAGACGGTCGACAGCTGATAAACCCCATCGAGGCCTACGGTGTAAAGATGCTCTCTATTGGTTTCTTCGTCTCTCCCGACACGGCAACGTTGTGGCGTGGTGGCATGGCGACGAGTGCGCTGAAACAGCTTATTGCCGATGCTGACTGGGGTGAGCTGGACTACTTTATTCTCGACACACCACCGGGCACCTCAGACATCCACCTGACGCTGTTGCAGACGCTAGCCATCACGGGTGCTGTTATCGTCTCTACGCCCCAGCAGGTGGCACTGGCCGACGCGCGCAAGGGCATCGACATGTATCGCAACGAGAAGGTCAACGTGCCCATCCTCGGTCTCATCGAGAACATGGCGTGGTTCACCCCTGCCGAACTGCCTGAGAACAAGTATTACATCTTTGGCAAGGAAGGCTGCAAGCAGTTGGCTGAAGAGATGAACGTTCCCCTACTCGCCCAGATTCCGCTGGTTCAGGGCATCTGCGACAGCGGTGACAAAGGCGAACCAGCAGCACTGAACAGCGAGACGGCTACCGGTCTGGCATTCATCAATCTGGCCCAGGCTGTTGTCACCGTCGTCAACCGCCGCAACAAGGAGCAGCCAGCCACCAAGATTGTGGGCGTGAAATAAAACAACAACATACTACATTAACAAACTACTATGAACAGATTACTATCAACACTGGCTGCACTGGCGCTAATGACGAGTGCACACGCACAGACAAGGGACTACTCCAAGTATTACCAGAACCTGCCGACGAAGGTGGCACAGGTAGTGGCACCCACGATTCCTGCCAACGAGGTCAGCCTCACGGAGGTCGGTGGCGTAGGCGACGGACAGACGCTGAACACCGAGGCCTTCGAGAACGGTATCAAGAAGCTGCAGAAGGTGGGTGGCGGTCGTCTGACCGTACCACAGGGCATCTGGCTGACAGGCCCCATCCAGTTGAAAGACAACATCGAGCTACACCTCGAGAAGAACGCCATCATCCTGCTGTCGCCCGACAAGTCGCTCTTCGTCAACGACAAATCAGCGTCGAGGGTCTTTGCGGGCATCCGTGCCTCGAAGCGTAAGAACATTGCCATCACTGGCGAGGGCATTATAGACGGCAATGGGGACCACTGGCGACCCGTCAAGCGCCAGAAGGTGAGCGACGTGGAGTGGAACAAATATAAGAAGGTCATTGGCGGCGTAGAGAAGGACGGCGGCAAGCTGTGGTACCCGTGGAACGACCTTGGCGGCTACCCGAATATTGCCGACACACCTGAAAAACAGGAGAGTCTGCGCAACGACCTGGTACGCTTCGAGAGTTGCGAGAACGTGCTCATAGAGGGTGTCACCATCCAGAACGCCCCCAAATTCCACCTGCACCCCTGCTACTCCAAGAACGTCATCGTGGACGGCGTCACCGTGCGCTGTCCGTGGAACGCCCAGAACGGCGACGCCATTGACTTCTCTGACGTCAACATCGGACTCATCGTCAACAGCACTGTCGATGCGGGCGACGATGGTCTCTGCATGAAGAGCGGCGGCAACAAGCCCGAGGCTCCCGCCAACGGTTGCGAGGACATCCTGATTCAGGACAACACCGTCTTCCACGCCCACGGAGGCTTCGTGCTGGGCAGCGAGACCATGCAGGGCATGCGCCGCATCGTGGTGCGCAACTGTCGTTTCAGCGGCACCGACACGGGTCTGCGCTTCAAGAGCGCACTGGGTCGTGGCGGCAAAACCGCGCAGCTGTTCGTCAGCGACATCGTCATGAACGACATCAAGGACGAAGCCATCGTCTTCCAGTGCGACTACGTAGACCGTCCTGCCGGTAACGACGAGAACGCCGTGCCCACCTTTACCGACGCGCAGAAGAAGGTGGCGCCCTACTTCCAAGACATCCATATCAACCGCGTGGTGTGCTACGGCGCCGGTACCGCCATCAAGGCCGCAGGCATACTGGGACTGGACAACGTGCGCGACATCGACATTCAGAACAGCACCTTCATGTACTACGACAACGACCAACAGATAGCCCCGAAGACGGCTAAGCTCAACCTCACCAACGTCCGTCTGCTGCCCAACAAGAAATAGCCTAACCAACATTATTTTACAACAATGAAAAAACTATTCCTCGTCAGCCTCGCGCTGATCACCGTGATGGCCGCACAGGCCCAGTTGAAAGTAGTCCCCACCCTGAAGAAGGGCTTGGAAAAAGTGTATGAAAGCAAAGCTAACCTGGCGCTGCCCGGACAGTCGGCCATCAACATCGCAACGGACACGAAGTACACCGTGAGCGATGCCACTGCCGACGGTTATGTCATTGACGTGATGACCACCAGCTTCACCAGCGATGCTGCTGCCAGCGACATTGCCGGTCAGATTCTGTCGGCCGCTCAGGAGATGGTGAAGGGTGTCAACATCCGCGTGGCTACCGATAAGAACGGCAAGGCCATGAAGATTGCCAACTACGCTGAGGTCAGCAAGCAGCTGGACGAGCGCAGCAAGGTGATGGTCAACAAAATCTACGAACTGATTCCACAGGCCAAGAGCATGATTCCTGAGGAGACGCTGAAGCAGCAATTCACGGAGAGCCTGTCGGAAGACGCCCTCTTCAAGAGCCTGTCAGGCAACAGCAGTCCGCTGCTGCTCTTCGGCAAAACCATCATGACGGGCGCTCAGGAGGAGTTTGTCAACGAGCAGGGACTGAACATGAAGCGCATGTACTTCGTCAACGGCAAGGATGTGACCACCAACGCCACGCTGAACATGTCGAAGGAGCAGGTCAAGAAGATGATTATCTCCCAGATTGAGAAGACCATGCCTGCACAGGCCGACGCCATCAAGGGTCAGATAGACCAGCTGATGGAGAGCGGCATGCTGAAGATTGACGCCAAGGAGACGACGACCTTCAAGCTGCAGGACGACTTCTGGCCAGCCTCATGGACCACCGAGGTGTCCACTGAGACCGCCGGACAACAAATGGTCACCAAGACGACAACAACACTGAAATAAACACAGGCAACACTAAACCAAAGGGCACAAGGGAGGGACACTCTTTTGTGCCTTTTCTTATGGCTCAGGCTTATAGCACTCCGTATCAGGCTGACCTGCACGCGTATCAGGCTGACCTGCACGCGTATCAGGCTGACCTGTGTCTGTATTAGGCTGTCCTGCACGCGTATCAGGGAGTCTTCAAGACCAACGGCTGCTTTCCTTTTCTCGATGCAAAGTTACAACATGCCAGCATAGCGTTTTCACTTTTCTGCACGATTCTGCACGATTCTGCACGATAAGTTTATTTTAATGGAACACAAAGACACAAAGGTTCAAAGTGTGACGTTGCAATGTGTTCAGATAATCAAAAAATCACTTTCAGTATGTGTGTGTGTTTTCTCGTCTTTTTCCTTACCCTTCTTTTACTTTAATAGGGGGTATGGGGGGAATTTTTCTTTTTCTTCCCTTCCTTTTTCTCTCTTTTAAGTCACATTTTGTCACAAAAAAAAGGGGATAGAAAAATTTCTCCATTGCAGTGTAAGCGTCATGTAAAATAACTGTCAATATATTTGGTTTTCCAAATATTTTTTTGTAACTTTGCATACAGCAAACGATGACAGCAAAAAGATGAAAAAGACGATAGTATTTATAGCATTACTGGCCGCTATGTCCAGTATAATGAGTGCGCAGGACTCGCTGCGCATCCGACTGGACTCGCTGCTAGAAGACCCGATGTTCGAGACGTCGCAGGTGGCGGTGATGGTCTACGACCTGACGGCAGACTCAGTGTGCTACCGGCATAACGAGCGACAGCTGTTGCGACCGGCCTCAACGATGAAGTTGGTGACGGCCATTACGGCACTGGACCAGCTGGGGCCACAGTATGACTTCAAGACTGACATCTACTATACGGGACAGATAAAAGGGCGCACACTGGTGGGCAACATCTACTGCGTAGGCGGCTTTGACCCCACGCTGACCATGGGCGACGTGACAGACATGGCGCTGAGCGTACAACAGTTGGGCATAGACAGCATAGCCGGTAAACTGGTGGCCGACCGCACCATGAAGGAGCAGCTGGACTACGGCGAAGGCTGGTGCTGGGACGATGAGAACCCACTGCTGACGGCGCTATCGATAGGCAGAAAGGACATCTTCCTGACGACTTTTGCCGAAGAGGTTGCCCGTCTGGGAATAAATCTGGAGAACGTAAGGTTGGTGGAAGGACGTCTGCCTGCCAATGCCCGCCATCTGACGACCATCCGCCACAACATCTCGCTGGTGCTGGACCGCATGATGAAAAAGAGTGACAACTTCTATGCCGAGGCCGTCTTCTACCAGACGGCTGCCAGCGTGAGGAAGTCGCTGGCCAAGGCGACAGACGCGACAGGAGTCACCCGCAAGTTGCTGAAACGACTGGGACTCCAGGCAGATACCTATCGGTTGGCAGACGGTTCGGGACTCTCGCTCTACAACTACGTCAGTGCCGAATTGCTGTGCACACTGTTGAAGTATGCCTGGAACTCACCCATGATTCACGATGCGCTATGGTTCTCACTGCCCATTGCCGGAGTGGACGGCACACTGGAGAACCGCATGCTCAACACCGCTGCCGACGGCAACGTCCGTGCCAAGACGGGTACGCTGACAGGCATCTCGTCACTGGCCGGTTATTGCAAGGCCAAGAATGGTCACCAGCTGTGTTTCAGCATCATCAACCAGGGTGTCTTGCGCAATCAGGCAGGCAAGAATTTCCAAGACCGAGTTTGTCAAGTACTTTGCAGTCAATGAGTTTTACAACGACGATACTGGAGTGGTTTAAGGAGAACGGACGCGCACTGCCGTGGCGCGAGACGCGTGATCCGTATGCCATCTGGTTGTCGGAAATCATCTTGCAACAGACACGCATCGAACAGGGACGGCCCTATTGGGAGCGCTTCATGAAGCGCTGGCCGACGGTGGAAGCGCTGGCCAATGCCACCGAGGACGAGGTACTGCGCGAATGGCAGGGCTTAGGCTACTACAGCCGTGCACGCAACCTGCACACTGCCGCCAAGCAGGTGCTTGTGCGTGGTGGTTTCCCCACCACGATAGAGGGAATCAAGTCCCTAAAGGGTGTTGGCGACTACACGGCAGCAGCCATCGGTTCCATTGCCTTCGACCTGCCCGCAGCAGTAGTCGACGGTAATGTGTATCGGGTGCTGGCTCGCCACTTTGGCATCGACACACCGATCAACACTACGGAGGGTAAGAAGCTTTTTGCCGCCCTTGCCCAAGACCAACTATCATCTATCACCGACCATCGATCTCCCCTCCCCTTGGAGGGGTCGGGGGAGGCTGCTCTTTACAATCAGGCCATGATGGACTTTGGTGCCATCCAATGCACCCCATCAAACCCCAATTGCCCTTCGTGCCCATTAGCAGAGAGTTGCGTGGCTTTCCGCGAAGGACACGTCAGTGAGTTGCCTGTAAAACAGAAAACGCTGAAAATCAAGGAGCGCCACCTGACCTACGTGTACGTTAGATGTAATGGTCAGACTGCCCTCCACCGCCGTCCTGCTGGCGACATCTGGCAGGGACTCTACGAGCCGTGGCTTACTGAGCAGGTACTGTGTGGCGCAGTTTTATTGCGCCAAAACGTCAAGCACGTCCTCACCCACCGCATCCTCTATGCCGACTTCTGGCTGTGGGAGGTTGAGGAGCGTCCGCAACTGCCTGACGACTATTTCTGGATTAAGGAAGAAGAGGTAGGCAACTATGGGGTACCACGCCTCATCGAGATATTGTTAGAAACTCTAAACACTTAACGAATATGATAAATATCGCCATCTTTGTGTCGGGAAGCGGCACGAACTGTGAGAACCTGATACGCTACTTCAAGGATTCGGAGCGTGTCAACTGTACACTTGTAGTCAGCAACAAACCCGACGCGTATGCACTGGTAAGGGCTGAGAAACTGGGTGTGCCGACAGCTGTTGCACCCAAACCAGAGTTGAACGACCCACAGGTGATGATGCCGCTACTCCAGAAGTACGGCATACAGTTTATTGTGCTGGCAGGATTTCTGCCGCTGGTGCCCAACTTCCTGGTAGATGCCTTCCCTCGCAAAATCATTAACATCCACCCTGCCCTATTGCCAAAATACGGTGGAAAAGGCATGTGGGGACACCATGTGCATGAGGCAGTGAAGGCTGCCGGCGAGACAGAGACGGGCATGACGGTACACTATGTCACCCCCGTCTGCGACTCTGGCGAAATCATTGCACAATACCGTGTGGCACTGTCGCCAGAAGACACTGCTGACGACATTGCAGAAAAGGAACACCTGCTGGAGATGGAGCATTTCCCTCACATCGTCGAGCAGGTAATCAACGAGATATTCTAAGAAACAATAAGTGGTGCCCCCAGCGAGCACCACTTATTTTATAGGATTTAGAGATTTGCCAACTCAATGACTTTGTCAACGGCAGCGCTGAGTCCGTCGACACTCTTACCGCCAGCCTGGGCGAAGTGAGGCTGACCGCCACCACCACCCTGGATGAGTTTGGCGGCCTCGCGAACCATCTGACCGGCATTCAGTCCGTGGTCGCTAACCATATCGTCGCTCATCATGATAGAGAGCTGTGGCTTGTTATTGTCGTGAGTACCCAGCACGCAGAGCAGTGAACCCTCGACAGCGGCACGAATCTTGAAGGCAAGGTCCTTAGCGGCAGCAGGATTCATAGGCAGCACGGCTGTTACAACTTTTACGCCGTTTACCTCGCGAGCCTTCTCGACGAGTGTCTTAGCGGCACGCTCCACAGCCTGTGCCTGGAAACCTTCAATCTCCTTCTTCATGCTGTCGTGCTCCTCGATATACTTCTTGATGACACCCTGCAGGTCCTTGGCGTTGTTGAAGAACGACTTCACAGCCTTCAGAACATCTTCCGTCTGATAAAGCAGTTCCTCACACTCCTTACCCGTGCGGGCCTCGATACGGCGGATGCCAGCGGCTACGCTGCTCTCAGAGATAATCTTGAAGAAGCCGATGCGACCTGTTGAAGTGGCGTGGATACCACCACAGAACTCACAGCTGGGACCGAAACGTACCACACGAACCTTGTCGCCATACTTCTCGCCGAAGAGGGCGATGGCACCGAGCTTCTTGGCCTCGTCGAAGGGTACATCACGATGCTCGTCGATATGGATGTCCTGACGAATCATGTCGTTGACCATACGCTCTACCTCACGCAGCTGCTCGTCGCTGACCTTTTCGAAGTGTGAGAAGTCGAAGCGCAACGTGTCGGGGCTGACAAACGAACCCTTCTGCTCTACGTGGTCACCCAGAATCTGCTTCAGGGCATAGTCGAGCAGGTGGGTAGCGGTATGGTTGGCAGCAGAGGCGTTACGCTTGTCGGTATCTACGCAGGCCATGAACTCTGCGGCAGGGTTCTTAGGCAGCTGCTTGACGATATGTACGCTCTGATTGTTCTCACGCTTGGTATCGATGATGTCGATGGTCTCGTCCTCGTTGACGAGTACACCACAATCACCTACCTGACCACCCATCTCACCATAGAAAGGAGTAGCGTCAAGTACCAACTCATAGAACTCGTTCTTCTTCTGAGTTACCTTACGGTAGCGCAGGATGTGACAGTTGTATTCGGTATAGTCGTAGCCCACGAACTGCTGCTCACCGGGCTGCAACTCTGTCCAGTCACTGTTCTCAACAGCGGCGGCATTGCGGGCACGCTCCTTCTGTTTCTGCATCTCTACATTGAACTGCTCCTCGTCAACGGTAAAGCCGTTCTCACGACAGATGAGCTCCGTGAGGTCGAGGGGGAAGCCGTAGGTATCGAACAGGCGGAAAGCCTGGACACCATCCAACTGGTTCTTGCCCTGAGCCTTCAGTTCCTCCATCGCCTTGTCGAGCATCGAGATACCCTTATCAAGGGTGCGCAGGAAGCTGTCTTCCTCCTCCTTGATCACCTTGGTAATCAACTGCTGCTGAGCCTTCAACTCAGGGAAGGCGTCGCCCATCTCATGAACCAATGTAGGTACGAGCTTGTAGAGGAATCCCTCCTTCTGTCCGAGGAAGGTATAGGCATAGCGTACGGCACGACGAAGAATACGACGGATGACATAACCTGCCTTGGCATTACTGGGCAGCTGACCATCAGCAATAGAGAACGATACGGCACGCAGGTGGTCGGCACAGACGCGCATAGCCACGTTAATGTCATCCTGTTCCTTGCTGATAGGAGTCTCTGTCTCTTCCTCAAAAGTGAAGTACTTCAGACCGGTAATATCCTGTTCGGCCTTGATGATAGGCTGGAAAACATCGGTATCGTAGTTGGAGTGCTTGCCCTGCATCATGCGAACCAGGCGCTCGAAGCCCATACCGGTGTCGATGACGTTCATCGACAGCTTCTCCAGACTGCCGTCAGCCTTGCGATTGAACTGCATGAACACAAGGTTCCAGATTTCGATGACCTGTGGATCGTCCTGATTGACGAGCTCACGACCCGTCTTGCCTGAGGCGGCTTTCTGCTCTGGGGTACGGCTGTCCACGTGAATCTCTGAACAGGGACCACAGGGACCCGTATCGCCCATTTCCCAGAAGTTGTCGTGCTTGTTACCATTGATGATGTGGTCTTCGGGCACGTGCTTAGCCCAATATTTAGCAGCCTCGTCGTCGCGGGGGATATTCTCCTCAGGAGAACCCTCGAAGACGGTAACATAGAGGTCAGCAGGATTCAGCTTGAGCACATCAACGAGATACTCCCAAGCCATGTCGATGGCGCCCTCCTTGAAGTAGTCGCCAAACGACCAGTTGCCGAGCATCTCGAACATGGTGTGATGGTAGGTGTCATGACCTACTTCCTCCAGGTCGTTGTGCTTACCGCTGACGCGCAGACACTTCTGAGTGTCCGCACGACGGCGTGGCTCTGGGTCGCGCGTACCTAATATAATATCTTTCCACTGGTTCATACCCGCGTTGGTGAACATCAGCGTGGGGTCGTCCTTGATAACCATCGGTGCTGAAGGCACGATGGCGTGTTGCTTAGACTCGAAGAATTTCTTGAAAGAGTCACGAATCTCGTTAGCTGTCATCATATCAATTTACTATTTGACTATTTACTATTTGACTATTTACTATTTGACAATTTATTATCTCATCTTCCAATCTCCATTGACCTGTACCATCGGTACTGTGACTTCCTCTTGTGTAGAGTCGCCATAAGACAGTAACAGGAAGGTGTAGACCACATTCAGCGTAGAGTCGCTGCGTCCCACATTAGGTGAGATGGCGACAGAGCGAAGACCATTGTGCTTCTGCTGCATATCCTTCACATACTGCTCATTAGCTTTCACCAACTGGTCACGATAGTCGGAAGGCATCTCGTCGTAGGCAGCCTTTCCTGCCCAAAAGCCATCAGGGTAACCATCTAACAGGCGCTGGTAATAGCCTTGGGCAGCCTCAGCGGCCTGCTGTTCGGGACTAATTTCCTGACAACCCATAAGGCCTATTAGACCCATTAGCCCTATAACTACCCCTTTCTTACTCATTTCTGTCGGATAAATACGTTAATAGGTGTTCCTGTCAACGTCCAGTTGTCGCGCATCTTATTCTCCAAGAAGCGGCGATAGGCCTCCTTGACATACTGTGGCAGGTTAGCATAGAACACAAAGGTAGGAATCTGTGTGTCAGGCACCTGCGAAACATATTTGATCTTGATGTACTTACCCTTGATTGAGGGTGGCGGTGTCTGCTCGATGATGGGCAACATCACCTCGTTGAGCTTCGACGTACCAATCTTTATCTTACGATTCAGATACACCTGCTTGGCAGTCTCCAGCACCTTGAAGATGCGCTGTTTGGTTACTGCCGATGCGAAGATAATGGGGAAATCGACAAACGGAGCCATGCGCTGACGGATGGCATTCTCGAAGGTCTTGATAGCCTCCTGAGACTTATCCTCCACGAGGTCCCACTTGTTGACAACGACCACCAACGACTTGTTGTTCTTCTGTATCAGCTGGAAGATATTCATATCCTGAGCCTCAATACCACGGGTAGCGTCAATCATCAGAATACACACGTCGCTATTCTCAATGGCACGAATGGAGCGCATCACACTGTAGAACTCCAAGTCTTCCGTTACCTTATTCTTACGACGGATACCTGCGGTGTCGACCAGGTAGAAGTCGAAGCCGAACTTGTCATATTTGGTATAGATACTATCACGAGTAGTACCGGCAATATCTGTCACGATGTTGCGGTCTTCACCAATGAAGGCATTGATGATGCTTGACTTACCGGCATTCGGACGACCCACCACAGCAAAGCGTGGGGTATTGTCGTCGATTTCAGAAGCGTCAGCCACAGGGAGCTTTGCCAACACATAATCCAGCAGGTCACCAGTACCAGAACCAGTAGCTGCGCTGACACAGAACGGGTCGCCAAGTCCTAATTTATAGAACTCGTACTGACCATAGAGATCCTTACCGTCGTCTGCTTTGTTGGCAACGAGCACGACAGGCAACTTAGAACGACGCAATATGAGAGCAACATCCTGGTCGAGATCTGTCAGCCCGTTCTTGATATCCACCAAGAAGAGTACCAAGTCGGCTTCCTCCGTAGCCACGATAACCTGCTTACGGATTTCCTCCTCGAAGATATCGTCTGAGTTGACTACCCAACCACCAGTATCCACTACCGAGAACTCGCGACCATTCCACTCACACTTGCCATATTGGCGGTCACGGGTAGTACCTGCCTCGTCGCTCACAATGGCGCGACGACTGTTGGTCAGTCGGTTAAACAAGGTGGACTTGCCTACATTCGGGCGTCCTACTATCGCTACTAAGTTTCCCATAATCTTTAATTTTTCGTTATCTCGATATCTCGTTATTTCGAAGTCTCGATATTTCGAAGTCTCGAAGTCTCGATATTTCGACGTTTCGATATTATTACTCTGGATTATATCCAAAGCTATCTAATTCGCGCTGACTGCTGCGCCAGTCCTTGTCGACCTTGACAAAGGTCTCCAAGAAGATGGGCTTTCCAAAGAATTTCTCCAGTGCCTTGCGGGCTTCTGTCGATACTTTCTTCAGCGCAACACCCTGATGCCCGATAATGATACCTTTCTGCGAGTCGCGCTCCACATAGATGATGGCATTGATATGTATGTTCTTTTCTGTCTCCTTAAAACGCTCTACACGCACCTCTACCGAATAGGGTATCTCCTTGTCGTAGTACAGCAGTATCTTCTCGCGAATAATCTCCGACACAAAGAAACGCGCTGGCTTGTCTGTCAACTGGTCCTTGTCAAAGAAGGGCGGCGAGTCTGGCAACAACTCTTTGATACGCTTCAGCAACATATCGATGCCAAACTTATTCTTGGCCGAGATAGGCAGAATCTCTGCATTGGGCAGCAATGTGTGCCACTTCTCAACAATGCCAGCCAGTTTTGCCTGGCTACTCCCCTCGCCTTTTGGAGAGGGGGCGGGGGTGAGGCTATCTATCTTATTGATGAGCAGAAGCACAGGAATCGTCATTTTCTGCACCTTCTCCAAGAACTCCATGTTCTTTTCGGGAGTCTCTACGACATCCGTGACGTAGAGCAACACATCAGCATCCTGAAGGGCTGACTCCGAGAAGGCCAGCATCGACTCCTGCAACTTGTAATTGGGCTTCAGCACACCTGGGGTATCAGAAAACACAATCTGCATATCGTCGGTATTGACGATACCCATGATGCGGTGGCGCGTTGTCTGCGCCTTGAACGTAGCAATCGAAATACGCTCACCAACCAACTGGTTCATGAGCGTACTTTTACCTACATTGGGATTTCCAACGATATTTACGAATCCTGCTTTATGCATGAATTATGAATTATGCATTGTAAATTATGCATTGCCATCATACGCCCACTTATAGTAGGATGCTCCATGAACGAAACCAGCACCGAAAGCAGTGAATATCATGTTGTCACCTTTCTTCAGCAGATGTTCGTTTTCCCAGAGTGCCAAGGGAATAGTGGCGGCAGAGGTATTTCCAAAATGCTCGATATTGACCATTACCTGTTCCATCGGCAGTTCCAAGCGCTTGGCAACAGCCTCAATGATACGCATATTCGCCTGATGGGGTACCACCCATGCGATATTATCCTTGTTCAGGTTGTTACGCTCAGCTATCAGAGCACAGTCGTCACTCATGTTGGTCACCGCATAGCGGAACACAGTGCGACCCTCTTGATAGAGGTAGTGCAAGCGGTGGTCTACCGTGAAGTGGCTGGGAGGACAGACAGAACCACCGGCCTTCAGATGCAGGAAGGGCAAGCCCTTGCCGTCTGCACGGAAGTAGGAGTCCATCACACCGATATTCTCTTCTTCAGTAGACTCCAACAAAACTGCAGCAGCACCGTCACCAAACAATGGACAGGTGGCACGGTCTTTGTAGTCGGTCACTGACGACATCTTGTCGGCACCAATCACGATAATTTTCTTGTAACGGCCACTCTGAACCATTGCTCCTGCAACATCAAGGGCATAGAGGAAACCACAGCAAGCACCCCAGAAGTCGAATGCAAAAGCATTCTTCAGTCCGAGCTTACCTAGCACGATGCTGGCCGTGGAGGGGAACTTATAATCGGCCGTCGAAGTGGCAACAATGACTGCGTCAATGGTATCAGGATCTACGCCCGTCTTCTGCATC
>Ga0310697_10000986_pt1 | contig 35372 bp, 36 predicted proteins | sample 172DNAGHGlowgp2_FD_203883 | JGI IMG/M metagenome (GOLD analysis project Ga0310697, IMG submission 203883) | Sheep rumen microbial communities from Palmerston North, Manawatu-Wanganui, New Zealand - 1728 DNA GHGlow gp2 (v2) (version 2) | ecosystem: Host-associated > Mammals > Digestive system >... | reverse complement strand
ATATAAAAAAAGTATTTTTAATATTAGCTTCATGTTTATTATTATTTGGTTGTTCTAAAACAGATTCTAGTAAAGTGGTATCAGAGTTTAAAAAAGCAATTAATACTGATAAATATGAACTAGTAGGACAAATGGATATTGTTAGTAATGAAGAATTATATCATTATGATGTTACTGTTGATTACATGGAAGGAGATTATTATAAAGTTAATCTTATTAATAAAGATAATAAACATGAACAAGTGATCTTAAAAAATGAAGATGGTGTTTATGTTATAACACCGGAACTTAATAAAAGCTTTAAGTTTCAAAGTGAATGGCCATATAACAGCAGTCAAGCATATATATTATCATCATTACTAAAAGATTTAGAAAATGATAGTGAAGTATTATATGAAGAAAGAGGTGAAGATTTTGTACTTACATCAAGTGTAAATTATCCTAATAATAGTTCTTTAGTAAACCAAAAAATTACATTTGATAAATCATATTTACCTAAACAAGTAGAAGTTTATAATAAAGAGGGTATAGTAAATATAACACTCAAAATATCTAAATTAGATTTTAAACCGAATTTTGATAAAAATAATTTTGATATTAAAAGTACTACATCTAGTGAAGTAGCAAGTGTTAATAAAATAGACTCAGTAGTATATCCTATGTATTTACCTGAAGGAACATTGTTTAAAAATGAAGAAACAATTAAAACAGATAATTCAGAAAGAGTAATACTTACCTTTGCAGGAGATAAATCATTTATCTTAATTGAAGAAGCAAGTAAAGCACCGGATGAATTTGAAGTTACTACAACAAGTGGAGAACTTGTATTTTATGAAAATGTTTTAGGTAATTTAACAGGAACAACTCTAAATTGGACTCAAGATGGTAAAGATTACTATATAATAAGTGAAAATTTAACAAATGAAGAACTTTTAAAAGTAGCATCATCAACTTCAGCTGTTGCTTTGACAAAGTAAAATTGTTAATAAAGTGTTAGGAAACTAGCACTTTTTAAATTAAATAAAATTTTTAACAAAAGAATGTTTACAAACACATGTTTGTGTTATATAATATAAATAATTAACTCATGAGTAAAAAAAATAGTAAAATTAAGGAGGTATCTTATGAATCAAGATAAAATGCGTTTAGTAAACAAAATATTTAATAATGAAACAATTAGAACAGTTTGGGATAATGAGCAAGAAAAATACTTTATAAGTGTTGTTGACATAGTCAGAGTACTTGTTGATAGTAATGAGCCTAGAAAGTATTGGAATTGGTTAAAAAATAGGCTAAAAGAGCAAGAAAATTTTGAAACGTCTAGTATTACTAGACAGTTGAAATTGAAAGCTCAAGATGGTAAATATCGTATAACTGATGTTGTTGATATTGAAGGTATGTTTAGAATTATCGAATCAATTCCTAGCAAGAATGCAGAACCAATAAAACAATGGCTAGCAAAATTAGGTAGTGAGAGAATAGATGAAACATTTGATCCGTCACTAGCAGCCGCGAGAGCGATAGACTTATATAGAGCCAAAGGTTATGATGAAGAATGGATTGCAAAAAGAATTAAAGGTATTCAAGATAGAAAACAACTTACTGATGTATGGAAGGATGGTGGAATAACTGAATCTAAAGAGTATGCAATTCTAACAAATGAAATATATAAAGAATGGTCAGGTATGACAGCCAAAAAATATAAAGACTATAAAGGCCTTAGAAAAGAATCATTACGTGATAATATGTCTGATATAGAAGTTGCGCTTGCAGATTTAGGTGAAATAGCTACTCGAGAACTTGCAAAAGAACATAAGCCATATGGATTAGATGAAAATAAAGAAGTTGCTAAACTTGGTGGGCATGCTGCTAAGGTTGCAAGAGATGATTTAGAGAAAAATCTTGGTAGAACAATAGTTACAAATAAAAATAATTTATCATATCAATATATAGATGATAAAAATAAAATAAATTGTTAATAAAGTGTTAGGAAACTAATGCTTTTTTTTTAATAATATGATATTATTTTATTAGGATAGAAAGAGGAATATATGGATAATGATAAAAAAATATATTATTTGTTAATATTTATGTTTGCAGTATTTATTAGTTTTTTCATTTCTAGCTTTTTAATTAAAAATTCAAACATAAAAGGGAAGATTAATATTGAAAAAAAATATTATGATATAGTGTATGAATCAAAAAGTGATGGCTTAACAGTAGATAATGATATAATAAATATTAATATAAAAAATATTAAAGATGAAATATATATTGATGCTTATAATATCGGAAATAAGGATGTTAAATTAAATAATATGGATGTTAAAATTAATAATACTAATTTAGATAAAGATAAATTAAATATTAATCTAAATATTAATAAAAATGATGTAATAAAAGGTGGAGAAACAAAAAGAATAATATTTAATATAGATTATGATGGTGAAAATAAGGAAAATGATTATTTAAATTATAGTGTTAAGTTTAATTTTATAGAATAAAAACTTTAAAAAGTAAAAATATTTTGATATAATTATATAAAGTTAGGGAGGATACATGAAAGAAATAATATCAAGTTTAGATATTGGTAGTTCTACAGTCAAATTAGTAGTTGGTGAAGTTTATAAAGATGAAGTTCACGTTCTTGCTGTATCTGAAGTTAAGTCTAAGGGAGTTAAAAAGGGTGTAATAGTAAATCCTGAAGATACATTAATTTCCCTTAAAGAAGTTTTTTCAAGATGTGAGGAAATATTAAATATTAAAATTGATAAAGTTGTACTTACTATACCATCTTATTACGCTGAATTTTCAATAGTTGAATCAGAAGTAATAGTAGAAAATGAAGAAAAAATAATTGGTAATGATGATATAGCTAATGTTTTAGAATCATGTGTTTATAAAAAAATTCCTAGTAACAAAGAATTTGTAAATTTAATGCCTATAGAATTTACAATTGATGAAAATAAAAAAGTTAAAAATCCTAATGGAATGCATGCTACTAAATTGAAATGTAAAGCAGTAATGAGTTTGGTTCCTAAGAAAAATGTATACTCAAGTGTATCATTACTTGAAAACATTGGTGTTAATATAGCTGATATTAATTTTGGAAGTGTTGGAGATTATTTTGAATTTAGAAATAATGAAACTGATAAAAAGAATACTGCTATTGTAAATATAGGAGATGAAAAAACAGAAGTAAGTATTTTTAAGAAGGGAATACTTATTGAAACTGAAAATATAGAAGTTGGTAGTAAAAATATTGATAGAGATATTTGTTATATATATGATATTCCTAGAAAAAAAGCTAGAGAACTTAAAGAAAAATTTGCACTCGCTAGTAAAAGAAATGCATCTACTTCATGGAGTGAAGAAGTTGTAAATAACAAAAATGAGCAAGTAAAAATAAGTCAATATGAAATAAGTGAAATTATATGCTCCAGAGTAAAAGAAATACTTGAACTTTCAAAAAAACAAATAAATCTCTTAACAAAACTTGAAATTAGTTATATAATGTTTACAGGGGGGACTACGGAACTTAACGATTTTAGTTTAGTAGTTGACGAAGTATTTGGTAAGGAAATGGAAACTTATAGGGTGAAAGAAATAGGATGTAGGCATAATAAATACTCTAGTGTAATAGGTCTTATCAAATATTATCATGATAAATTGTCTTTTAGAAAAAAGATTGCTTGTACAGTTAGTTCTGATAAGCAAGAAGAACTTACAAATATAAAGAAAAATAATAATAATACAATACTTGGAAAAATATATGGATATTTTTTTGATAATTAAGGAGTGAATTTATGAACAATAAGTTAGAAATGGATCAAATCGCAGATATTAAAGTAATTGGTATTGGTGGAGGCGGATGTAACGCAGTAAATAGAATGATAGATTCTGGGCTTAGAGGTGTAGAATTTATTGTTGCAAATACAGACCAACAAGTTTTAAATGCTTCAAATGCTGAGCATAAAATTCAACTTGGTAAAACAATTACTAAAGGAAGAGGAGCAGGAACAAGACCAGAAGTAGGAAGAGAAGCTGCTTTAGAAACAAAAGAGGAAATAGAAGATGCACTTAGAGGAGCTGATATGGTTTTTGTTACATGTGGTCTTGGTGGTGGTACTGGTACAGGTGCTGCTCCAGTAGTTGCTGAAATTGCACAAAACCTTGGATGTTTAACAGTAGCAATTGTTACTAAACCATTTAAATTCGAAGGTAAGAAGAGAATGGATTATGCTTTAGTAGGATTAGATGAACTTAGAAAGCATGTTGATACTATAGTAGTAATTCCAAATGATAGACTTAGAGATTTAATAGATAGATCTACACCATTAAATGCAGCATTTAAAGAAGTTGATAATGTACTTAGATTAGGAGTTCAATCAATATCTGATTTGATTTCAGTTCCAGGATTAGTTAACTTAGATTTTGCTGATGTAAGAACTATCATGGAAGATAGAGGAGATGCACTTATTGGTATAGGTGTAGGATTTGGAGATAATAGAGCAGTAGAAGCTGCAAAACAAGCTGTTAATAGTCCACTTCTTGAACAAACAATTAATGGAGCAACTGATTGTATTGTTAATATTACTGGTGGTAACTCAATGACATTATTTGAAGCAGAAGATGCAGTTGAAGTAGTAAGAGCAGTTGCAAATACAGATGTTAACATTATATTTGGTGCTGTTATAAATGAAGCATTAACTGATGAAATAGTTGTTACAGTAATCGCAACTGGATTTGAAGATTCAACTGAACCATTATATAAATCAATCGAAGGAGAAAAGAAACCAGTTGAAGTGATTCCTAGTCAAGAAGATGAAGAAGATGATGAGCTTGAAATGCCAGCATTCTTAAGAAATAGAAATTTTTAAGGACTTTAAGTCCTTTTTCTTTTGGAATAATAATGATATAATATTTTTGTGATTTATTATGCAGATAGAAATTGACGGAAAAATTTATGATATATATATAACTCGTAAAAATAATAAAAATATGTATTTAAGAGTTAAAGAAGATGGGATATATATTACATGTAATTATTTAACACCTAAAATGTTAATAAAATCATTTATAGAAAATAATAAAGATAATATTGTTAAAATGAATGAAAGAGTTGAAAAAAGAAAAGAAAAAATGATTGATTTTTATTATTTAGGTAAAAAGTATGATGTAATAGTTTTAAATACAATTAAAAAGATAGAATTTGTAGATGATAAAGTATTTGTTCATAATAAAACATATTTAAAGACATTTTTAAAGAATGAATGTACAAGAATATTTAATGAAAGAGTTAAAATATGTTATAATTTATTTGAAGAAGATATACCTTATCCTAAAGTAAATATTGGTAAAATGACAAGGAAATGGGGATATTGTAATAAAAGAGGTAAATTAATTAAATTAAATAGTGATTTAATTAAATATAGTTTAAATGAAATAGATTATGTTATAATACATGAACTATGTCATTTCTTAGAATTTAATCATTCTAGAAATTTTTGGAATTATGTTAAAAAATATAAACCTGATTATAAATTAGCACAAAAAGTATTAAAGGAGGAATAATTATGTTAATAACATCTAAAGATAATAAAAAAATTAAAGAAGTTAGAAAACTTTTAAATAGTAAATATTCTAAAGAAGTAGGATTATTTGTTATTGAAGGGGATAATTTAGTAAGTGAAGCTATTAAAAATAATTTACTTAAAGAATTATATATTTTAGATGGATGCAATATTGAATATGATTTTAATTATGATTTAGTAAGTTTAGATGTTATGAAAAGCTTAAGTGATTTAAAGAGTATTCCTAGAGTACTTGGTGTTTGTAAATTTAATAATAATAAAAATATTGGAAATAAAATAATTATGCTTGATGATATTCAAGATCCTGGAAATGCTGGAACTATTATTAGAAATAGTGTTGCTTTTGATGTTGATACGATAGTATTTTCTAAAGAAAGTGTTAATCCTTATAATGAAAAAGTACTTAGAAGTACAGGTGGTATGATATTTAATACAAATATTATAATTGATGATTTAGACAATATAATTAAAAATATTAAAGAAAGAAATATTATGTTAATTGGGACATCACTTCATACAAATAATAATTTAGAATCATTAGAACATTTAAATGAATTTGCTATTGTATTTGGAAATGAAGGCAATGGAGTAAGTGAAAATATTTTAAGTAAGTGTGATAAACTTGTTAAAATAAATATGAATCCTTCTTGTGAAAGTTTAAATGTTGGTGTTTCTAGTGGAATAGTTTTATATCATTTATATAGAGGTTAATTATGAAATATATTTATGTAGGTAAAATAGTTAATACTCATGCTTTAAAAGGTGAGGTAAGATTAATAAGTAACTTTGATTATAAAGAAAGAGTATTCAAAAAAGATAATTATTTATTTGTTGGAAATGAAAAAGATAAAGTTAAAATAGAAAGTTATAGAGTTCATAAACAATTTGATATGATTAAATTTTATGATGTTGACTATAATTCTGTATTAAAATATAAAGGATGTAATGTTTATATAAATGAAGAAGATTTAAGTTTAGGTGAAAATGAAATACTAACAAGTGATTTAGTTAATTATGAAGTATATAATAATGATAAATTAGTAGGTAAAATAAGTGAATATAGAAATGATTCAGGAAATAAAATGGTTAAAGTAAATAATAAATATATTCCATATAATGATGCATTTATTTTAAAATATGATAAAATAAATAAAAGAATATATTTTAAAGGCATTGAGGTGTTTTTATGAGCATAGATATATTGACATTATTTCCACATATGTTTGATGGTTTCTTGACAGAGAGTATTATAAAACGCGCTATTGAAAAAGAAAAAGTTAAAATAAATATAATTGATATAAGAGATTTTACTCCATATAAAAATAATCAAGTTGATGATTACCAATTTGGTGGTGGTGGAGGTATGATAATGATGTGTGAACCTGTTTTTAATGCAGTTGAAAGTGTTAAAGATGAAGATTCATGTGTAATACTTCTTACACCTAGAGGTAAAACTTATAATGAAAAGAAAGCTTATGAATTTAAGAATAAAAAGCATTTAATTATTATATGTGGTCATTATGAAGGATTTGATGAAAGAATATATTCTTTAGCAGATGAACTTGTTTCAATAGGGGATTTTATTCTCACTGGTGGTGAACTTCCATCTATGATGATAACTGATTCAGTTGTAAGACTTATTGATGGAGTTATAACAAGTACTAGTTTAGAAACAGAAAGTTTTAATGATAATTTGCTTGATTATCCAGTTTATACTAAACCTAGAGTATTTAGAGATATGGAAGTTCCTGAAGTTCTTGTTAGTGGAGACCATAAAAAAATAAATGAATATAGAGAAAGTGAAAGAAAAAGAATTACTCATGAATATAGGAGTGATTTATTGTAGAGGGTTTTATGAAGTATGTAATTGATAAAAATAATGAAAAAATGAAATTAATGACTTATAGTATTAAAATGACTGGGTTAGATGTTAAACCTAAAAATGGTGGTTCTAATATAAAAGCTAAAAATGTTAAAATAATTGATCCTAAATTAAGAGAGTCATATATTAAACAAAGAGTAAATAAGAAAATAGATAAAGTTATTGAATTTATGGTTTCTTTATTAAATGATGAAGATTCAACTGATGAAGATGTAGGTATGGTTTTAGATGAACTTACTAAACTAAAAGGAATTATTGTTAATAAATATAAAGAACATATGAAAAAAAGCGATTATAAAGCGTTACTTACTAAATTAATAATAATTGAAGAAGAATTTAAAAGAAATTATAATCAAAAGTTGTTTACAAATTACATACAAAATAGTATTTATGAAGAAGTAGTAGAGGGAAGAGGAAGATAAAATGGAAGAATTTAAATTAATGAATTTAAAAGGTACTAGTGATTTTTTACCAGATGAACAAATTATTAGAAATAAAATAATTAATATATTAAGAAATACATTTGAATCTTATGGATTTTTGCCTGTAGAAACACCAGTTCTTTGTTATTATGACTTACTTGCTAGTAAATATGCTGGTGGTGCTGAAATATTAAAAGAAGTATATAAGTTAACTGATCAAGGAAAAAGATTAATAGGCCTTCGTTATGATTTAACAGTGCCATTTTCAAAAGTAATTGGTATGAATAAAGGATTAATTTTACCTTTTAAAAGATATGAAATAGGTAAAGTATTTAGAGATGGGCCTGTAAAGCTTGGACGTGCTCGTGAATTTTATCAATGTGATGTAGATGCATGCGGAACAGAGAGCCCTAATGCTGAAATAGAATATTTTATGATGACTCGTGAAGTATTTAAAAAATTAAATATTGATGTTGAAATCAGATATAACAATAGAAAATTTTTAAGTGGATTACTAGAATATGCAGGAGTAAAAAAAGAAAATATTAGTTCTTTTATAATATCAGTAGATAAACTTGATAAAATAAGTAGAGAAGATATTGAAAAAGAACTAATTGAACATACAAATATTGAAATTATTGAAAAAGTATTTAATTTATTTGATAAGAGTTTAGATGAATTAAATAATGAACTTGTAAGTAATTTGAATGATAACTTGTCTGAAGGTTTAAAAGAATTAAATGAACTTACTAATTTAATCAATGAACTTGGATTAAATGAGATTTGTGTATTTACACCTTTTTTAGCTCGTGGACTTGAAATATATACAGGTACAGTTTGGGAAGTTTTTGATAAATCACTTAACTTTAAGTCAGCTTTAGGTGGTGGAGGTAGATATGACAATATCATAACTAACTTCTTACATGACGGTAATACATACCCTGCGATAGGCTGTTCATTTGGACTTGAACCAATATATGAATTATTAAAAGAAAAAGAGCAAACTAATTTGAAAAAATATGATGTGTATGTATATGAATTTAATAATGACTCTAATTTATTTAAAATATCAGAATTACTTAGAAAAAATGGATATAGAGTGTTGAGTGAACTTAATTCAATTAAATTAAAAAAAGCAATGAATATTGCTAATCGTGAAAATATAGATAAAGTAATATTAATTGGTGAAGATGAACTTAAGGAAAATTCTGTAACTATTAAAAATATGATAACTGGTAATCAAGAAAAAGTTAAAATAGATGAAATAGTTGAAAAAATTAAAAGTATTTAAAATCCTTTAGTTAAACTAAAGGATTTTATTTTGCATAATACTTTCCTTGATAAGTATCTCTTTTTACCATTTCTTTGTCTATATCATTTAATACATTTACTTTTTTTATTAACCATTTAGGTTCAATTAAAAGTTCTTTTATTGGATCTCCTGTAATTCTATGAATAACGACTTTTTCATTTAATAGTTCTAATTGTTTAATAACTATATCTATATATTCATCTTTAGTAAGTACATGAAAATGAGTTGTGTTATAAAGATGCTCTAATTGTGTTCCTTTTTCAATAAATAGCATATGTATTTTAATACCTTGAATATCTAATTTTGATAAATATTTTACAGTTTCTAACATATCTTCTTTTGTTTCAAAAGGTAGTCCATTAATGATGTGTACAACTACATCAATATTTCTTTTTCTAAGTTCATTTACGGAATTAACAAAGCATTCTAAAGTATGACCTCTATTAATTAATTTAGATGTTTGTTCATGTATTGTTTGAAGCCCAAGTTCAATAGTTAAATCAGTTTTTTTATTTAATTCTTCTAAATAATCAAGAACATCATCAGGCAAAGCATCACATCTAGTAGCAATGTTAAGGCCAATTACATTAGGAAGATTAAGTATAGTTTCATATTTTTCTTTTAATACATTAACACTTGCGTAAGTATTAGTATTTGCTTGAAAATATCCTATATATTTAGTTGTGTTCCATTTTTTAGACATAATATCTTTTACTTTATTAAATTGACTGATTAAATCCATCCCTTCATTTTCACCACTACCATTTAAACAATAGATACATCCATTTCCATTCTTTTTATTTGGACAAGAAAAACCTGCATTTAAATAAACTTTAAATACTTTGTCATGATATTTATTTTTATAATAATAATTTAATGTATGATATCTTTTATTATCAAGTGTATATTTAAACATAATAATCCCTCAAGTAAAATTATAATAAAAATAGAAGTGAAAGTATACCAATTATTAAACAATAAATAGCAAAGTATGTTAAATTTCCTTTTTGAACAAATTTTCTAAACCATTTTAATGTAAAAAATGAAACTATAAATGAAAATATAAATCCAAGAAAATAGGGAATAATAAGCTCACTATTATTTGTTTTTATAATATCAGATATACCTAAAATAGTAGTTCCTATGCTAATTGGAATATATAGCATAAAAGAATATTTAAATGCATTTTCACGTTTTATATTTCTTTTTATTCCCGCAATTAATGTAGAACCACTTCTACTAATGCCTGGGATTAATGCAAGAACTTGTATTATTCCAATGAAAAGAGCATCCTTCCATGTAATGTCATAATCATTTTTATTTCCATTTATATTTCTAATTAAATATAGAAATATAGATGTAATTATAAATGAGATACTTATAATAAATATACTTTCACTTAATATATTTTCAATCAAATCTTTAAATAAAAATCCAATAGTTAAAGCAGGCAATGTACCAATTATAATAAGAAATGAATATTTAAAATCAATTTTATAAACTTCATTTTTAGTTTTAATATATTTAATTGTATTTAAAATAAGATTTTTCAAATCATTAAAATAAATAATTAATATTGCGATTAAACTACCAGTATTAACAATTATTTCGAAGTTCAAATCACTTAAAACATCTGTATTAAATAAATATTTTAATAAATATATATGTCCACTTGAAGATATTGGCAGTGGTTCTGTAAAACCTTGTATTATACCCAAAATTATATATTTAATTATCTTTATCATAATAAATCTTATTTTCAAATATATATTAATATGCTAAAGAAAATAGTTTGTTTTTTATTAGGAATATTTTTAACATCATATTCCTTAATGTTTATAGTAATTTATCTAAATTTATTAAAAATGGGTTTAAATTTAAAAGAATATTTTAAATATATTTTTACAAGATATGAATGTTTAATGTTTTTTGTTGGAATAATATTAATATGTGTGTCTATGAGAAAGGAAAAAAAATATGAATTACATTTATAATATAAGGGTAAATTTAAAAGAAAATTTAATTAATTTTTATGAATGGAATAATACTGATAATTTAACTAAAATAGATAGAATACCATTATATTTAGTTAGTTCTAAAGACTATGTGAATATATTAAATATGAACATTAAATTGAAAGAAAAAATCAGTCTTGTAAATAATATGTGTTTATTTACAAATTCAGTTGACATAGTTTGCATTCTATTTACAAATGATGGCATTATAGATAAAATAAGTAAACTTAGTTTAATTGATGAAAGTGATGCACTTGATCAAGTTAATGAAAAAAATAAGATAGAATTAAAGTATTCATTAATAAATAAAAACAATAATTATAAGATGACTACTAGATATGAAGAAAAAATAGTTAATGAATTACTTGAATATGTTAAATCTAAAAAAGAAGATAACAATATAATTGATTATTTATATTATGAATGGTTTAGTAATGAAAAATGTAATAATAAGTATGAAAAATTAATTAAATCAATTAATAAAAAACATTCAATTAAACATGATAAATTATATAAAATAATTGAATTAATAAAAAGTGTATAAGTTACAAAATATGGTAAAAACTATTATTAGGAGGAACAAATGAAAAAAATAATTGCATTGTTTGTAGTAAGTATTTTATTATTAACAGGATGTGGAACAAACACACCAAAATCTAAAGTAGAAGCATACTTGAATAGGTATAGTTCTTTAAGTGATGATGTTAAAACTGATTTAGAGACAAGAGTATCATCAGAAAGTTTATCAATTGAAAATCAGAAAATATATAAGGATGTATTAACTCGTCAATATGAAAATTTGAAATATGAAATTAAAGATGAAAGTATCGATGGCGATAGGGCAACAGTTAAAGTTAAACTAACTGTATATGATTTATACAAAATGGATAAAGATTCAATTAATTATATGAATAATAATGCCAATGAATTTTATGATGATGCAAATCAATTTAGTGAAGAACTATTTAATAAATATAGAATTAATTTAATGCTTACTACTAATGAAACAGTTAATTATGAAGTAGAATTTTATTTAAATAAAGTTAATGGTGAATGGATAGTAGAAACTCCTGATAGAACTACTTTAGAAAAAATACATGGAATGTATAATTATGAAATGGAATAAAAAGTGTAATGCTTTTTATTTTTTTATATATAATTTAATATGAAAAAAATAATAATATTTTTTATATTAATTTTATTTTCAATTAATGTTCAAGCATCAATTGTAGTAATGGATGCAGATAGTGGAAGAATATTATATTCACAAAATAAAGATGAAAAAAAATTAATCGCATCAACTACTAAAATTATGACAAGTATCATTGCACTTGAAAATGCGCCACTTGATATGAAAATTAAAGTTGGGAAAGAAATTTATGAAGCATATGGATCCATGACATATATTAAAGAAGGAGAAGAATTTACACTTGAAGATTTACTGAAAGGACTTATGTTACAAAGTGGAAATGATGCGGCTCTTACAATTGCTAATAATATTATGAATTATAATGATTTTATTAGTTCAATGAATTTAAAAGCTTATAAACTTGGAATGCAAAACACTACTTTTGAAAATCCACATGGGCTTAATGAAACTACTAAGAACATGTCAACTGCCTATGATATGGCACTTTTAATGAAATATGCGATAAAAAATAAAGATTTTTTGAAAATTACGAGTACTTATGAACATAAAGTAGGAAATTATATTTGGTATAATAAAAATAAACTATTAAGAGAATATAAATATTTAATAAGTGGTAAAATTGGATATACAAAAAAAAGTGGCCAAGTGTTTGTAAGTGCAGCCTCTAAAGATAATAAAACTATTGTAATCGCAAGTATTGATGAAGGTGATAAATTTAATTTACATAAATATCTTTATGAAAAATATTTTAATATGTATGAAAGATATAAAGTACTTGATAAAAATACTTTTTCATTTAAAGTAAAAAATAATTCTAATGATCACTACTATATTAAAAATGATTTTAATATGTTACTTAAAAAAGATGAAATAGATAATTTAAAAATTAAAATAAATTTAAATGATAATAAAAGTATTGTAGAAATATATTTGAATGATAAATTAGTACATATTGAAAAATTATATATTTTAAAATATAAAAGTAGGATTAAATCTTTAAAGAAAATATTGTTATTTTGGAAATAATAATGTATAATTCACTTTGGTGAAATGCGATGGAAAGATTACAAAAATATTTAAGTAGTTGTGGTATTGCCTCAAGAAGAAAAAGTGAACAATTAATACTTGATGGAAAAGTAAAAGTAAACGGAAAGATTGTAAATGAACTTGGATTTAAAATAAATGAAAAAGATGTTATTAGTGTAAATGATAAAGAAATTACTAAAGATGAAAAAGTTTATTATTTACTTTATAAACCAGAAAAAGTTATATGTTCAGTTAAAGATGAAAAGGGAAGATGCACAGTTATTGATTTAATAGATACAAAAACCAAAATATTTCCAGTTGGTAGACTTGATTATGATACAAGTGGTTTATTAATACTTACAAATGATGGGGAACTTACTAATTTACTTACACATCCATCACATAATATTGAAAAAACATATTCTGCTAAAATAGATGGAATAATTAATATTGATGAAGCTAAAATACTAGAAAAAGGGATTGTTTTAGATGGAATAAAGACAAAAAAAGCAAAAGTTAAAATAAAAAAAATAGATAAAAAAAATAATAAATCTTATGTTGATATTACTATTAGTGAAGGTAGAAATCATCAAGTAAAAAATATGTTTATGTATTTTAATCATAAAGTATTAAAATTAAAAAGAATCAACTATGCATTTCTAGATTTGAGTGGTTTAAAAATTGGAGAATATAGAACTTTAACTACAAAAGAAATCAAAAAATTATATAGTTTAAAATAAAAGAAGCTTAATTGTTAAGCTTCTTTTTCATCTTCGATTAATATCGCACCAACTGGACAACTTTCGACAATATTTAATAATTCTTTTTTATCTTCTTCTTCAACATTTTCTTGTTTTACACTACTTAGTCCTTCATCATTAAATTCAAAATATTTTTCCATTTGGCTTACACATAATCCACATCCTATGCAGTTATCATTAACTTTTAATTTTTCCATATTCAAATTCTCCTTTGTAAATTCATTATAACTTAAATAAATATTTGTGTAAAGATGATTTGTTGAAATTTGTAAGCATTTATGATATTATTAAAATGGTGAAAAATATGAATACAAGAATGTCAAAATATGATCACAATGAGTATACTGATTTAGCTAGCATGAGTAGAGTTAAAAAAAATCAAGATATTTATAACTCAGATGATATGAGTGAACTTTCAAGATTTAAAACTACTGATAATGTTAGTATAATTTCAGATGGAAAAGAAACTGATATTGAAAAAATAAAAGATTATATTAATTCAATAGACGAAGAAAAAGATGAAAAAAGAAGAAGATTAGATATTGAAATACCTGAACCTGAAGAAAAAATTGTTGAAAGACAAGAATTTAGAACATATGATATAAATTCAGTTTTGGAAACAGCTAGAGAAAATAAAGAAATCGATTATGAAGAACAAAGACATAGAAAAATAAATAATACTCAATATGACATTCTTAAAAATATTAAAATAAATGATAAAAAAGAAGATATTTCTTATGAAGATGAAAAATTAAATACAACTGAAAAAACTATAGTTGATTTAATTCAAAATATACAAAGTAAACCTAAGGAAGATAATGATGTAAATGATTTGTTTAAAGATTTGATAAGCAACAATGAAAATACTGTTGTAATGGCACCAATAGATGAAGATGAACTAAACAAGAAAAATATGAAAGAAACTCTTGCAAATATAACAATGGATTTAGAAAAGATAAAAGAACCTGTAAATGATTTAACACAAGATTTATTAATAGAAAAAGAAAAATTAAAAGCGAAAAATCAAGAAGAAGTAGTTGAAGAAAAAACTGATAGTATAAACACTGCTAAATTATCATCAATTGATAAATCATTTTATACAAATTCAATGTCTTTTACAAAAACTGATTTTGAAGGATTTGAAGATATAGAAAAAGGTGCCAGTAAATTTACAAAAATTGCTGTAGTTGTAGCGGTAATCTTGTTATTAGTAACTGTGTTTTTAATATTAAATTTTATATTTGAGTGGAATATTATATAGAAGCATTAAATTGCTTCTTTTAATATATAATTTAATATGAATAAAATAAAAATAAAACTTGTAGATAAAATAATTATTCTTTCATTTATTATTATATTGATAACGTATATTATGATAAAAATATTTACCATTAAAAGTGAAAATATACTATATGAATATGCTAAAAAAGAGTCTATTCAAATATCTACAATATTAATAAATAAAGCTTTATATGAAGTTACGTTTAACAATGATTATGATGCTTTTATGAAAGTTAATAGAACAAATGATGATATGTTAGATATTAGTTTAGATAATAAAAAAGTAAATGAACTTTTGTTTTTGGTAAACGAGAATATTTTAAAAAATATAAATAGTTTGGAAAATGGAAAATATAGTAATTTAGATGTAGAATATTTGGATAAATCCAATTTTATTTTTAATGTTCCTATTGGTGTTATATATGATATTCCAGTCTTAGTTGGACTTGGTCCAAAAATACCATTTAAAATTGATATAATTGGCAATACTAATAATAATGTTTATACTAATATCAAAGACTATGGAATTAATAATTCAATAATTGAAGTAATTCTTAATATAAATATGAATATTCAAATAATACTTCCATTTACTACTAAAGAAATACAAATTAATAAAGATATACCTCTTGATACAAAAATAATTGAAGGTAAAGTTCCAACTTATTATGGAGGCATAACTACAAATTCTAATTGATAAGAATTAATAAAAGTGTTAAAATTAATTTGGTGATTTAAGTGATTGTTGAAGTTGGAGAAAATAAGTATAAATTAATAAAAGATTATAGAGATGCATTTGATAAAGATTCATTTTTAGAAAAATATACATCATTTTTTGACTGCTATGATTATATAGTTGGCGATATAGCTTACTCAAAATTAAGACTTAAAGGTTTTGCAGTTAAAGGTAATAAAGTATTTAATAAAATAAATGATTATTCTAATGTGGAAAAATATATTAAAGAAAATTGTGCTTTTGATTGTAAATATTATATTTTAGAAAAAATTAAGGATGAAAAAGAGAAATAGTATCAAAAATAATTGATATTATTTTTTTTGTATGTTAAAATTAAATAAGAATAGAGAGGTTTGATAGTTATGAAAAAGATATCAATCAAAAATATGGATGGAACTATGGAAGAAGCAGATGTTGTTAATATCTTTAAAATAGGTGATATTAATAAAAATTTTGTAATTTTATCTAAAGGTGAATCAGCAGGTGAGGGTATGAGTAAAATATACATATCAGAATTTGTTGAAACAACTCCTGGAGTATATAATTTAATTGGTATCAGTGATGATAACATATGGGATATGGTAAAAAAAGCTATGAAACAAATTGTAGAGGGATAGGTGTTAAAGTATGGAAAGTGAAAACAAATTAAATTTATATGACTTACATGATAAGTTAAATGGAACTTTTACCAGTAACTATAAATTAAATGATAATGGTATTAAAAAAATTGGATTAAATTCTAATACTGTGACTAGTGGCGCATTAGAAAATACAAGCGGAATGAAAATTGAAAATGTTGCTTCTATGCCAAATAATAATATAGATGTAATGAAACCATTAAATATGAGTAATTTATCTGGTGGTGCTTCAGTTGAACCTATGTCAGTTAGTAACACAGAATCTATGCAACCATTAAATATGGAAAGTATGGTAAATGATGTTCCAGCTGTAAATGTTAATCCTGTACAATCAGAAGTTGGTGAAACTGTTGGTATGCCAGCTTATGGTGTTCCAGTTGAGCCATCTGTTGAAGTAACACCTAATATGTTTAATCCATTAGAAGGTGTGTATAACGATGCTAAAAGTTTTATGGAATCACCAGAAACATCAAATACTTTTGTAAGTTCAGAGCCTACACAGGAAGTTGTTAATAATACTTCTGAGTTAAATCAAAGTGCTAATGTTCCATTACAAAATACAGTTGAGCCTCCAATTCAGTCTCAAGAAACATTAGCTGCAAGTGAAAATACAATGCCTGTAGTTGATGCACCAGTCATTCCTTCAGTAGCACCAGTAAGTGAAATGCCTGTTTCAGAAACACCAGTTGAAACTATGCCTACTAATGACAGTCAAAATCGAGTAGATACAATGCCATTATTTGATACACCAGTAGTTCCACAAATGAATGAAACTGTTGTTGAACCTCAAGTTTTATCTGAAGTACAAGTTCCAACGCAAGAACTTAATGAGCCAGTGGAAGAAAAAAATGTTAGTGAGCCTCCTGTTGTTAATGAAGTAGCTGAAATGAATAATCCGGAACCTGTAATATCAGATGTTGTAAATGATAATATAACTGATATAAAAGCAGAAATAGAAGATGTAATAAAAGCAATGGATGTTGCTAGAGAAAAATTAGTAAATTTAAGAGAAAAATTAAATGTTGATAAAATTTCCAAAAATACAGAGGTGGAGATGGAAAATGTAGTTCCATTTGTACCTAATGTACAAAATAAAATTCCTATGGAGCAAGAAATTCCTACAGTTCAACCACTTATACAAAATAATCTTAACGCAGGAACTGATGTGAGTTCTTATTTTGGAAGAGCAGCATAATTAATAATTAAGTAGACGTATGTCTACTTTTTCTTTTTATATCATATAATTAATTATGAAAAATTTTATCAAATCAAATTATAATATGTATCCTAAAAAAATATATAAAGAAAATAAAATGTATTATTTTTTTAGTGGTAATGATAAGATTATAATTTTTAAAACTAATAAAGATAAAAAGTATTTAGATAATAGAGTTAATATATCGAATGAAATATATAAAAGTGGAATAAATATAAGTACTTTTCTGATAAATAGATTTGGTGAATATTATACTAAAAAAGATAATGAATATATTGTTTTGTTGAAGTTTAATGATATTAATGTTAATAAATTAAATTTAAGTGATATTTCAAAGTACAATGTAAATAACAATGTTAATCTAGATAAATTAGATATAATTAAAATAATGGAAAAGAAGATAGACACTTTAGAACAAGAAATGATGGAATATAATAAAGAATTTCCTATTATTCAACAAAGTTTAAATTATTTTATTGGCTTGTCTGAAAATGCTATTCAAATGTTAAAGGAAATTAACTTTAGTGAAGATACTATTGGCCATAATTTATCAATTCATAAATTTAATATTTATGAATTAGATAATCCTTTCAATCTTGTAAAGGTTAATAAAATGCATGATTTAGTATTATATTTTAAATATAAATTTTATTATGATTATATAGATTACGATGAGTTATATAAAGTATTATACAATAGAGTGTTTACTAAAGAAGATTTAATATACTTTTTTTGTATGATATTATATCAAAATGAATACTTTGATGATGTTAAAGATGTATTGTTAAATAAAAAAGATGAAAAATATTTAAATATATACATAAACAATGTTAATAAATATAAAGAATTATTAAAATATATAAAAGAAAATATGCATAATATTAATCAAATAGCAGAATTGGAATGGATAGATAAATAAAAATGTGATAAAATTAAATGGGGAAGCGTTATGAATAATATTAAAGTTGGAAAGATTGTTGAAGGACAAATAACTGGAATTACAAAATATGGAGTTTTTGTTAGCCTAGAGGATAACTATACTGGAATGGTACATATTTCTGAAGTATCAAATAAATTTGTTAGTGATTTAGAACATAAATTTACTATTGGAAATATAGTTAAAGTAAAAATATTAGAAATTGATGAAGATAAATTACAAGTTAAATTATCTATAAAAAAAGTTAGATCTGGATATAATCATAAAAAAGCAATAGAAGAAGTTGGTAGTGGTTTTGAACCATTAAAAGATAAATTATCTATTTGGACCAGCGAAAAAATGAAAGAATTGTCAAAAAATAATGAATAATTTTAAAAAAATTCAATATTTAACTTGACATAAAAAACAATAAATGATATATTTAGTAAGCAACGAGCAAGATTAATTGTGAGTTGTTAAACAAATATATGGGCGATTAGCTCAGTTGGTTAGAGCATCTGCCTTACAAGCAGGGGGTCGGGAGTTCGAGTCTCTCATCGCCCACCATTATTTGCCGAAATAGCTCAATTGGTAGAGCAACTGACTTGTAATCAGTAGGTTACGGGTTCGATTCCTGTTTTCGGCACCACTTTTTTTGTATAATGTTTCACGTTAAGTGAATATATTATAAATAGTAATACTTGTTATTACTAAACTGGAGAGATAGCGAAGTGGCTAAACGCGGCAGACTGTAAATCTGTTCCTTCGGGTTCCATGGTTCGAATCCATGTCTCTCCACCACTTGAAATTGCCTCGTAGCCAAGTGGTAAGGCACAAGACTTTGACTCTTGCATTCCGCTGGTTCGAATCCAGCCGAGGCAACCAAAAATTTATATATGTCTCGCTAGCTCAGTCGGTAGAGCACTTGACTTTTAATCAAGGGGTCTGGAGTTCGAATCTCCAGCGAGACACCATTTATTTGTGCCTTAGTGGCGGAATAGGTAGACGCACAGGACTTAAAATCCTGCGAGTGTAAAAGCTCATGTCGGTTCGAGTCCGACCTGAGGCACCATTTATATATATTACATTTGGAGGAATACCCAAGTCTGGTTGAAGGGACCGGTCTTGAAAACCGGGAGGTCGAGCAATCGGCGCAGGGGTTCGAATCCCTTTTCCTCCGCCATTTATTAATATCGCGGGATGGAGCAATCTGGTAGCTCGCTGGGCTCATAACCCAGAGGTTGTTGGTTCAAATCCGGCTCCCGCAACCATGGTTCGTTGGTGTAGTGGTTATCACGCTCGCCTGTCACGCGAGAGATCACGGGTTCAAGTCCCGTACGAACCGCCATTTATTTTGGCTTCATAGCTCAGTTGGCAGAGCACAAGACTGAAAATCTTGGTGTCGTTGGTTCGATTCCAACTGAAGCCACCATTTTTTAAAAGCTTAGCGCACTGCGCTCATAGCTCAACTGGATAGAGCGTTTGACTACGGATCAAAAGGTTGGGGGTTCGACTCCTCTTGAGCGCACCATTATATTTCGGGAAGTGGCTCAACTTGGTAGAGCATTTGGTTTGGGACCAAGGGGTTGCAGGTTCAAATCCTGTCTTCCCGACCATGAGTGAATAAAAGCCTTTATTTAAGGGCTTTTTTGTTTACATAAATATTTTTTTGTTTTGAGTATATTTTTCTTAATGAGTAAAGCATAATTATTTTTAATGTACTTAAAAAAACAAATTCTTGTTTATTGCGTGATTCATTTATAAATGATATAATTATTTTAAGAGAAAAAGGTGGTGTTTATTGTAAAAATGAAGAAATTATTTATATTATTTATTTTATTATTATCAGTAGGTATATGTAATGTTCATGCTGAAGGTACTGCTATACATATAGATGATAGAGTAATATATGGTAATACAATTGTTGGATATTTCGAAACAAATGAAGATTATGATACAATATCATTTGATGTTACAATGAAGCGTGTAAAGTACTAATATGTTATATCTTTAATACAAAATCTAAATTTATTGTATAGTAAAACCATACGTGATATAATTAATTTGGTGATTATATGGAATTGTTATTTATATTATTTGTAATAGTAATTATATTATTAGTTAGTGTTTCGAATAAAACTAAAGAAAATAATGAACTGATGGTTGATAATTATTGGAAACAATTTGAATTACAGTATAAGAGAACATCGACTTCAAAACTATATAAAATACTAGAAGAATTAAAAAAAGAATATGATCCTATTATTGAGTATAAAAAGAAACAATGCTTGAAAGATAGATCCTATGTTCAATATACTACAGATTATACTGATGAAAAAGGAAAGATAAGAAAAAGAAATATAACTGATGAAGAACAATTATTACGAGATGCAGAAAATTATATGTGTTATGATAAGAAAACAATGAGACTATATGTTGAGGTTAACGTAATAGAATCAATTTTAAGAGATAGAGATGCTTTATAATATTTTATGTTATTTTAGAAGGAGAAAAGAAAATGAAGAAAAAAATAATGATGTGCTTATTTGTTATTATATTGATAACTATTCTTACTGGTTGTAGCAGAAAAGATAAAACAGAAAATTTTAAAGAAGAGACAAATATTAACTCAGAGATAACTGAATATATAAAAAAGACATTTAAGGATACGTGGGAATATAGTAGTAAAAAATACAAAATTGATAATAATCATGCTATAGAAATAGTACTTAATAATGTTGAAGATTGGTCTTATTGTGCATATAATTCAAATAAACTGGTTGTAAGATTAAATGAAAACAATAAGAAATTTTTAAAAGAAATCCCGTCTATTACTTTTATTTGTAAGAACAATGGTACAATAGTTGCTAAAACTATATATGAAAATATTTATTTAATTAGAAAAGATAATGTAGAGGAAAATGCTAAGTACTATGATTTAAATAATAATATTATAAATGAAAAAGTAGAAGAGGGATTTAAGAAAACGTGTGTTACATATAAGTATAAAGAAATATTTAGAAATCCGGATCTTTATTTGTATAAAAGAATTAAGGTAACAGGAGAAGTAATTCAGGTGATGGAAGAACAAATTGACGGAAAATATTACTGGGTTTTAAGAGTTAATATGACTAAAGATAGATATGGCTATTATGAAGATACTATTATGGTTATGATTGAAAAAAGTGCAGTTAGAGGCAGAATAATTGAAGATGATATTTTTTCATTTTATGGTTTAATAATTGAACCAATTACATATGATACTGTGCTTGGAGCTAGCCAAACAGTTCCAGCAATGCTAGCTTATTATGGAGATTTGAAAAATTAGATAATGATAAAAACATAATAAAATGTTCTACTAAAGTTTATAGTAATTATTCAAGTGTTAAAAAAATTAAAAGTAAATAAATTAAATCCTAGTAAAAATACTAGGGTTTTAATTTGAATTTGTGATATAATCTTATTATATTAATATTTATGGAGGAGTTATATGAATACTAAAGAAATTGAACAAAAATGGCAAAAGTATTGGGAAGATAACAAAACATTTAAAACTGATGGTTGGGATTTTTCAAAGCCTAAGTTTTATGCCCTTGATATGTTTCCATATCCATCAGGTGTAGGACTTCATGCTGGACATCCAGAAGGATATACTGCAACTGATGTTGTATGTAGAATGAAAAGAATGCAAGGTTTCAATGTACTGCATCCAATGGGATATGATTCATTTGGTTTACCTGCTGAACAATATGCTATTGAGACAGGTAATCATCCCGCTATATTTACTAATGAAAATATAAAAACATTTAGATCTCAATTAAAATCTTTAGGATTTTCATATGATTGGGATAGAGAAATATCTACATCAGATCCAAATTTTTATAAATGGACTCAATGGATTTTCAAAAGATTATTTGAAGATGGATATGCTAAATATATAGACATGCCAGTAAATTGGTGTGAAGAACTTGGAACAGTACTTTCAAATGATGAAGTAATAGATGGTAAATCAGAACGTGGTGGTTATCCAGTTATAAGAAAAAATATGAAACAATGGGTAATAGATATACCAAAATATGCTGAAAAATTACTTGAAGGATTGAATGAACTTGATTGGCCAGAATCTACAAAAGAAATTCAAAGAAATTGGATTGGTAAATCAACTGGAGTTGAAGTTAAATTTGATATTAAAGGTGGAGGTTCATTTAAAATATATACTACTTGTATAGAAACAATTTATGGTATAACATTTATGGTTCTAGCTCCTGAAAATCCTTTAGTAGATGAATTAAAGAATAGAATTAATAATTGGGATGAAGTAGTTAAATATAGAGAAGAAACAGCTAAAAAGAGTGATATAGATAGAACAGAGTTAAATAAAGATAAAAATGGAGTTATTCTTGATGGAATACTAGCAATTAACCCTGTAAATGGTAGAGAAGTACCTGTATATTTAGGAGATTTTGTTTTGGCAAGCTATGGAACAGGAGCAGTAATGGCAGTTCCATCACATGATCAAAGGGATTTTGAATTTGCTTTAAAATATAATATTCCAATGATTCAAGTAATTGATGGAAGAGATGTTACTGAATGTGCATTTGAAAAACAAGATTATTTAGGAAAAGGTTGTAAATTAATAAATAGTGAAGAGTTTACTGGTTTAACAGTAGAAGAAGCTAAAAAAGCAATAACTAATAAATTAGTTTTAAAAGGTGTAGCTGAAGAAAAAACAAATTATAGAATTAGAGAATGGATTTTTGCAAGACAAAGATATTGGGGTGAACCAGTACCAATAATTCATTTAGAAGATGGAAGAAGTATTGCTATTAGTGATGAAGATTTACCATTAATACTTCCAACTCTCGATGATTATAAAGGTAAAAATGGTAAAGCACCTCTTGAAAATGATCCATCTTGGGTAAATGTAGAAGTTGATGGAGTAAAAGGTAAAAGAGAAACATCAACAATGCCTGGCTCTGCTGGTTCAAGTTGGTATTATCTAAGGTATATAGATCCACATAACGATAAATGTTTTGCTGATCCAGAACTATTAAAACATTGGATGCCTATAGATTTGTATGTGGGTGGTCCAGAGCATGCAGTTGGACATTTGTTATATTCTAGAATGTGGAATGAATATTTATATGATAAAGGATTAGTTCCTGTAAAAGAACCATTTAAAAAATTAGTTCATCAAGGTATGATACTTGGTTCTAATGGGCTTAAAATGGGTAAAAGATTTCCAAAGTACTGTATAAATCCATCAGATATAATTAAAGAATATGGAGCTGATACATTAAGACTTTATGAAATGTTTATGGGGCCATTAAACGCAGACAAACCATGGAATGATGATGCAGTAGTTGGCGCTAAGAAATTTATTGAAAGAGTTTATAGACTTTATATTAATGATAATAAAATTAAAGATGAAGATAATAAAAACTTAGAAAAAATATATCATCAAACAGTTAAAAAAGTAACAAATGATTATGAAACACTTAATATTAATACCGCTATATCACAAATGATGATATTTATAAATGCAGTACAAAAAGAAGATATATATCCAAGAAAATATGCAGAAGGATTTATTAAATTATTTAATCCTCTTTGTCCACATATTACTGAAGAAATATGGGAAAAATTAGGTCATAATAACACTATAGCTTATGAATCTTGGCCAAAATATGATGAAGAAAAAACTAAAGATGAAGTTGTTAAACTTGCAGTTCAAGTTAATGGAAAATTAAGAGCTACAATAGAGGTATCACCAAATGAAACTAAAGAAAACATTTTAAAATTAGCTAAAAATGAAGAAAATGTTAAAAAATATCTAGAAGGACAAACTATAATTAAAGAAATTGTTATTCCAAATAGAATAGTCAATATTGTTGTTAAGTAATAAAAAAGAGTTTTAGAAAATAAATCCTAAAACTTTTTTAATTTTTTCTTTAAATATACTTACTATTGTTATAGCGATTGCAGCATATATGAATGCTAATATTGTATCTTCAATAATATGTTGCCAAATAAACAAGGTAGATAATATTATTAATGTATGATAAATTATAATAAATATTTTATACGTAAAATTCAAATTTTTACTTCTTAACGTATAATAACTTAATATAAAACAATACAGGCAATGAACAGATGGTAAACAATTAACGGCAGGTGTATCAGTTTTATAAGTAAAATCTAAAATAAAATCAGTAAGTGTATTAACTTCTATGCTTGGTCTTAATACCATTGTTGGATAAATAATAAATGTTATATGAGATAGAAAAGCGCCTAGTATCATAGTAAATGTTAAATTATAATAAGAATTTTTATCATGCTTATAAATTATAAAAGCAGTTAATAGTACAACTGGATACCAAGAATCATAAAAATAAACAAATCCTTTTATAAGAGGTATATTCATTATTGAATTCATAACATTATAATTAGTAATAAAAGATTTAACTAAAAAATATATAATTGCTTGTGTTCCCATTACAATGGCAATTGATTTTATAAATTCTTTGTACTTCTTCATAAATTACCTCTAATAACATTATAACATTTTTTTAAAATATAAAAAGTTTATTTTGAAAAATGTGTTAAAAATATGTGAAGATATAAAAAATATAGATATTACTATAAATATATGTTAAAATATTAACTATTCGAAGGGGAAAAATAATATGAAAAAAGTATTGTTTTTATTGTTAATATTATTTATTTGTATTCTAAAAGTTAATGCACTAGAAGCAAAGATTTCTAAGTATAATAATAACTCACTTATTTTATCTTGGGAAGATGATGGAAGTAGTAGTTATAAAATATTAAGAAGCAATACTAAAAATGGAAAGTATAAACAAGTTATTAACACTGAAAACACAAGTTTTATTAATTTATCTCTTACTTATGGTAAAACCTATTTTTACAAAGTAATTGGTAAAACAACTTCAAAAATTATTTATAAAAAAGTAATTCCTAATAAAGTAAGTAATTTAAAAGTTATAAATGTTGGTTCTAAGAATATTAAAATATCATATGATAAAGTTAATGTTACAGGATATGAAATTTATAGGAGTACAAATAAAAAAAGTTGGTATAAAATAAAAACAATTACCAATAAAAATACAACTAGTTATAATAATACCAAATTAAAATTAAATAAAACATATTATTATAAAGTAAGAGCATATAAAAAAGTTGGAAAAAAGAAAATATATGGAGCATTTAGTAATATAGTTAATGCCAAAACTATAAAATTAACAACTAATCAAAAGAATTGTATTAATACAATTAATAATTATAAAATTAAATATTCTAAAAGTGAATTGTCTTCTAAATTAAATTATGATGTTAAAACTAAAGAATTTGCAGTTAAATATTTAAAAATTAATTTTAATGAAAATGCATTAAATAATTTAAATATTTATATGAAATTATTTACATTTAGTAAAGATGAGTTAATTAAACAAATGAGCTTATATGATAAATATAATAATAGTGAAATAGAATATGCTTTAAATAAATATAATGGTGAATTTGGAATTGAAAAAGCTAAAGAAGAATATAAATATAAGAAAGATCTCTATATATTAGGATACAATAATAATGAAATAGATTATATAATTAATAATTTTAGTTATGAAGAAATAAATAAGTATTTGAATATAAAAAAATATAATAATTTAATAGAATTTAAGAAATCTAAATATTTTGTTTTAAATAATATAGAAAGGTATCAAAATTATTTTAATAAAAATAAGTATACTGAACAAGATGTTGTATTATATGTTGAAATTGGACTTGATAAAGAATTTTATACTAATATGAAAAAATCAAATGTCAGTGATGGTAAATTAATACTTGTAAATAAATATAATTATGTTGATAAAAATTATAATGCTAACGTAGAGACTTTAGGAAAAGGTTATGGAAGAGGTTCACTTAACAAAGAAGCAGCTAAATATTTTAGACAGATGGTAGATGCTGCTAAAAAAGATGGAATAAAATTATATAGTGTTTCTGCTTACAGAAGTTATTCAACACAAACAAATTTGTATAATAGATATGTAAGAGAAGATGGTAAAAAGAAAGCTGATACATATTCTGCTAGACCTGGACATTCTGAACACAATTTAGGCCTTGCAGTTGATATTAATTGTGCATCTTCAAGTAGACATTTTGAAAATACTAAAGAGTATAAATGGTTAAAGGAAAATTCATTTAAATATGGATTTATAGAACGTTATCCTAAAGGTAAAGAATTTATTACTGGATATAAATATGAACCTTGGCATTTTAGATATTTAGGCGAAGAAGTTGCAACAAAAGTTTACAATTTAAATGTTACTTATGAAGAATATTTAGTAATAAATAAAAGCTTATAGAAGTTCTTTAATTTAAGAACTTTTTTTGTTATAATTATACTAGGAGTAATATATGAAAAAAATATTGAAATTATTATTTATTGGATTAATATTATTTTTATCTATAAATGGTGTAAATGCTAAAGTATCTGATAAAACAACATTAAAAGATTTAAAAGAGAAATTAAAAAAAGATGAAAAAGAATTAAATAAAGTTATTGATAAACAAAATAAAACAAAAGCAAATATAAAAGCTGCTGAAAAAGAAATGGATAAAATAGCTAAAAAGATTACTAATTATGAAAAATCTATTGAAGAATCTAAAGAAAAAGTTATTGAGTTAGAAGATAATATTAAAGTAAAGCAAAAAGAAATTAGTAACTTAATTAATTTTAAACAAAAGGCTGATGAAGATAATGTTTATTTGGAATATGTATTTGAATCTAAATCACTTACTGACTTTATATACAGAAGTGCTGTTGTTGAACAAATTACTAAATATAATGATGAATTAATTGAAAATATGTCTAATTTAATTGATGAAAATAAATTAGAACAAGAAAGATTAAATAAAAAAATTGATGAAAGTGAAGATACTATAGATGATTTAAATGAAACTTTAGTTAAATATAATTTAAGTATGGATGATTTGGTAGATGATCATAAAGATGCTAAAGCAGAATATGAAGCAAGTAAAAAAGAAGTAGAAGCATATGAAAAACTATATAAGCAGTATAATTGTAAAGAAACAACTTCAATATTAGATTGTGTATCAGTACCATATGCAGATGGATTTGTACGTCCTTTAAAAGCAGGTACAATCACTAGCGAATACGGTTTACGTTATCATCCAACACTTCATTATTATAGAATGCATAATGGAATAGATATAGGTACTGCGATGAATACAACTGTATATGCAGCTGCCGCAGGAATTGTAAGTAAAATAGTTAAAGTCGAAAATCCAAATAAAAAGAATTCAAGTTGTGGTGGAAATAAAGTTTATGTAAAACATAGAATAAATGGAAAAGAATATACATCAGTTTACATGCATTTACATTCAATAAGTGTAAAGTTAAATCAATATGTCACAATTACAAGTGTGATAGGTAAAAGTGGTGGTGGAGAAAGTTATGATTATTGCACAACCGGTCCACATTTACATTTTGGTATCATGAAAGGTAGTGCTTATCAAAATCCAAGAAACTATGTAAGTTTTCCAGCTAAAGGTAAAAGATTTACAAGTAGGTGGTAATAATGAATATTATATTTGACAAATTAAAAGATATTAAAGAATAGTCTATTAACTAGACTTTTCTTTTATTTTAAAATATAGTAAAATTATATTGTTAATAGGAGTTTTTTATATGAGAAAATATTTATCTATTAGAAATTTAATAATGTTAATAGTATCAGTATTTGCAATTATATTTGTTTATAATGACTATTTTTTATATAAAACTCCAATAATGAAAATAAATAATATCGAAGAAAGTATAGAAAATTATGGCTCTAATGGTGAAAAATATTATAATCAAAAAATAACTGGTGTAATTAAAAATACTAAATCTAAAGGTTTACAAGTGACAGTTAACAACGTTACATCAACTTCTGGTGTTTATGATGAAAAGATAGGGTATCATAGTGAAGTATTTCTTAAGAATTCAAACAATACGCTTTCTATAGTAGGTATCAAAAGAGATAAATATATTGTATGGCTTATAGTAATATTTATTGATTTAATTATTTTAGTAGCAGGAAAGCAAGGATTTAAAACATTGTTAAGTTTAATTATAAATATTATTATTTCTGCTCTTGCAATATTTGTATTTCAAAGTAATGCTGAAAGACTAAATTTATTAATACTATATTTATTTGTTTCAATTATATTTATAATTTTATCTTTATATATAACAAATGGTAAAGATAAGAAAACTTTTTCAGCGATAATATCTAGTATTGCATCATTATTTATATCATTTGGGCTTTCATATTTAATAATTAATTTACATGGAAGAGATATTACAATATGGACTATGAATTATATTGAATATGTAAGAGATTATGAAAACTATTTTTATGTATGTATATTATTATCTGGTCTTGGAGCAATTATGGATATATCTATAACAATGGCATCTTCATTAAATGAACTTATTGTTAAAAATCCTAAAATTACAAAAAAAGCTTTATTAAAATCTGGGACTGAAATATCAAAAGATGTAGTTGGTACTATGTCAAGTGTTATGCTTTATACATGCTTTACTCCAACAATACCATTAATATTTTTAGCTATTAAAAATAATATGGCACTTGCTACTGCGATTAATTATTATGGCGAAATAGAACTAATTACAGTTCTTTGTAGTTGTATTAGTATAGTTCTTGCAATACCTATATCTCTTTATATATCTACATTTATTTTAAAAGGAGGTAAAAATGATTAAGTTACTTTCTTTAATATTTTTAATTTTATTATTAATAGTTGGTAAAAGTAGGGGATTTAAAACATTTGTAACATTTTATTTAAATTTATTTCTTATAATGATATATCTTACATTTATGAAAATTGGTACTCCTGCGATAATACTTTCAATAATAATATGTATACTTGCAAGTTTAATAACATTATTTATTTTAAATGGAACAAATGTTAAAACTAAATCATCATTTATATCAATTATGATTGTTCTTGTATTTATGCTCATTATAACAATACTATCAATAAAATTCTCAAATATTCAGGGATTTGCAATGGAAGATATAGAAAGTATTGGGTATTATTCTCATGATATAAATTATGATATGACATATGTTATTATTGGCATGTATTTAATATGTACAATTGGAACTATTATAGATACATCAATATCTGTAAGTTCTGCGATGTATGAAGTATATAAAAACAATCCAAAACTTAATAGTAGTGAGTTATATAAGTCTGGAATGAATGTTGGAAAAGATATTTTAAGTACAACAATAAATACATTGTATTTTGCGATTATAAGTAGTTTTATAGGATTCTTTATGTGGTTTTATAGTGTATCATTTCCATTTTTATCAGTATCTAAAACATTGGTTAAAAATAGTATTGAATTATTACTTGCTTTTATCGCATCAATTATGATCATTCCAATAACATCATATATTACATCTAAAAAATTAATAAAGGACAAAGAGTGAAAAATATATTAAAATTTTATATAATTGTTTTATTTATAAAGTGATTATTTTCATAATAAAAAGAAGTGGGAGGTAGTATTTATGTATTGTGAAAATTGTGGCTCTAAATTAAAAGAAGGAGATAATTTTTGTACTAATTGTGGAAGTAAAGTTAATGTTCAAAGTATAGAGAATAATAATATTGAACATAATGAAAATAAGCAAATAAAATATGTACAAAGTGATGGTTATGCAACAGCATCATTAATACTTGGAATAATTTCAGTTATTTTAGCATTTATTTTAAATGTATTAATATTGCCACTTCCAATTGTCGGATTAATATGTGGTATTAATAGTAAAACAAAAACTGGAAGTAAGACAGCTGGAATTATACTTAATATTATCGCATTTGTAATAGTTATAGTAATATTAATATTATTAATGCTAAGTGCGTTTGGCTTTCTAAAAGAAGTATTAAAATAATATAAAAATGTAGATTAATAATAAAGTTTATGATAAAATACAATAGACTTTATTGAAAGGAGGTTTTAAAATGTTAGAACTTAAAAGAATAACTAAAGTTTATAATACTGGTGGATTTAAACAAAAAGCATTAGATAATGTAAACTTAAGTTTTAGAAAAAATGAATTCACATCTATTTTAGGACCTTCTGGGAGTGGTAAAACTACGTTATTAAATATTATTGGTGGACTTGATAAATATACAAGTGGTGATTTAATAATAAATGGAGTTTCAACAAAAAAATATAAAGATAGTAATTGGGATAGCTATAGAAATCATAGAATTGGTTTTGTATTTCAAAGTTATAATTTAATATCTCATCAAACAATATTACAAAATGTTGTTTTGGCTTTAAAATTATCTGGTATATCTAAAAATGAAGCAATTAAAAGGGCAAAAGATGCTCTAAATGAAGTCGGTCTTAAGGAACATATAAATAAAAAGCCAAGTGAACTATCTGGTGGACAAATGCAAAGAGTAGCTATTGCAAGAGCACTTGTAAATGATCCTGATATTTTACTTGCAGATGAACCAACTGGAGCACTTGATAGTGAAACAAGCATTCAAATAATGAATTTACTTAAAAAAATAGCTAAAGATAAACTTGTAATTATGGTTACACATAATCCTGAACTTGCAAATGAATACTCAAATAGAATAATAACATTAAAGGATGGAAAAATAACATCTGATAGTAATCCATTTAATGAAGAAAATGAGATATTAGATGATAGTGGTAAAACTAATAAAACTACTATGTCATTTTTAACTGCTCTTTCTTTATCATTTAATAATTTAATGACTAAGAAAGGAAGAACAATACTAGTATCACTTGCTGGTTCAATTGGAATTATTGGTATAGCACTAATTCTATCTTTATCAACTGGATTTCAAAATTATATTGATAAATTACAAGAAGATACATTATCATCATATCCACTTACAATTTATGAAGAAAATGCTGATATGACACAAATGTTACTTGGAATGATGGGCAGTAGAGAAGATGATACAATGGAAGATAGTGTTGTTTATGAAAGACAGTTTGTATCTTCTATGTTTGGAAATGTTAGTAAAAATGATTTAAAGAATTTTAAAAATTATTTAGAAACTAATCATAAATTAGTAAGTAATGATATATCATCAATACATTATGGATATAGTGTTAGTCCACAAATATATTCTAAATATAATAAAAAAGTAGTTAAATTAAATCCAAGTAATTTATTTTCTTCATTTGGAAATAGTATATATTCAAATTATTCGAACATTTATAATGAAATGACAGATGATATAGATATGTTAGATGAACAATTTGATGTACTTGCTGGTTCTTGGCCAAAAAATTATGATGAACTTATAATAGTTTTATCTGAACCACATACAATATCTGATATGTTAGTTTATTATCTTGGACTTAGAGATCCTAAAGAATTATCAGATATGATAAGTAAAATGATGGCAGGTGAAACTGTTGAAATAAAAAATGAACCATATAAATTTACTTATAATGAACTTATGGAATTAGATTTAAGACTTGTTCTTAATCCAGATGTTTATAAATATAATTCAAAATATAAAATATATGAAGATATGGCAGAAGATGAAAAATTCATAAATGATTTATATGACAAAGGGTTAAAACTTAAAATAGTAGGAATAGTAGTACCTAAAAATGGAACTAATTCAATGGCTCTTCAAAATGGAATAGCTTATACAAGTAATTTAACTAAATATATTATTGAAAACTCTAAAAATAGTGAAATTGTTAATAAACAATTAAATAATAAAGATATAGATGTATTTTCTAATACAAAATTTGATGAAAAAGAAAATAAATCTAATTTAGACTTTGAAGATTTAATTAAGATTGATAGGAAAATGTTAGAAAGTGCATTTGATGTAAAAATAGACGAAAAAACAATTAAAAATTTAACAACTGATTATATGAAAGATATATCTGCATCTATTACTACAGATACAAGTGGTGCTTTAAATGACTTTGAAACTAATTTAAAAACTATTGCAAGTAATTTATTAAATAATTACATTGAAAATCCTAAAGAGACTATAGGCAATATGCCTGTAATTTATAATAATGATGTAGATGATATAGTAAATAATTATATGAATAGTGATAGTGTTAATAATATGTTATTAACACTTGAAAATAAATATTTTATATCAAGTAAAATATTTAAAAGTACTTATTCATCATTAATTAATGGATTAATAAAAGGATATATTGTAGTTTATAATATGAGCGATACTACATATACAACTGATACTAATAATCAAGGTGCAGTAATTGTAAGTGAAATAGTAAATCTGACTGTTGAAAACTATATAAAACAAGATAAAATTAAAACTATTTCAAATACTTTTGCTACTAATATGACTGAAGCATTAATGCAAGGAAAAGTGGCTACTAAAGTTATGGAATTAACTGGTGCTTTAATGAGCAAAATGGCAAGTGCATTTAATGTTGATCCTGAAAAGATAGCTGGTGCTTTTAAATTTGATTTAAGTGAAGATGAACTTAAAAGAATAATGAGTGCGATGAATAGTAATAATGGAAATAAAAATTTAAAAGCAAATTTAATAACACTTGGATATCAAGATTTAGATGAACCTTCATCAATTTCATTTTATTTTAAGAGTTTTAATTCTAAAGAAAACTTTATTGATTTTATAGAAAATTATAATAAAAAACAAGAGAGTAGTGGCTTTGAAGATAAAAAAATAAATTATACTGATACTACTGGTATACTTATGGGTTCTGTTAAAAAGATTGTTAATAGTGTAAGTTATGTTTTAATAGCATTTGTATCTATATCGTTAGTAGTTTCATCCATTATGATTGGAATTATAACATATATTTCAGTAATTGAAAGAACTAAAGAAATAGGTATTTTAAGAGCAATTGGTGCATCTAAAAGAAATATTTCATCTATATTTAATGCCGAAACTTTTATAATTGGACTTTTATCAGGATGTTTTGGTATAGGAATTACTTTAACGCTAATTCCAATTATAAATTCAATAATTCATAAACTTACTGATAATACTAATATAAGTGCTAGTATATCTATAAGTGCATCAATAGTATTAATAATATTAAGTATTATTCTTACATTAATAGGCGGTTTAATACCATCTAGAAAAGCTGCAAAACAAGATCCTGTAGTAGCACTTAGAAGTGAATAAAGATATTATTTGTCAAATAATGTCTTTTTATTTTTCTTTTGTTAATATGAAAAATGTAATATTATTAATTAGAGTATAGCAATATACTTTGTTTTGTTTATACAAACAAAAATGAAAGGAGCATCACTTATGAAAAAGTATAGTACATTAATGATTGTATTTTCTTTTTTATCAATAATTTTTGTTACTTTTTCATATAGTGCATTTAACAATGATTTGTACGTCAGTGGAAATGGTATGCTTCGAGCACAAGCAGTGGTTAGAGTAAATAGTATCATTACGAATGAATATTATGGAAGTGCAATTGAAAATTTCAATCCAAATTATAATGTAGATAGGACAAATTTATCAGTTAATTTACCAACAACTGATTCTAAAATAAAATATTATGTAACAATCGATAATAAAGGTAATAAAGTTTTTATTCCTGAAATTGAATTATTAAGTGATGTTAGTGAAAATGTTATAATCACTATTAGTGATGGAAAAGATACTTTTAATTTACCCAATGATAATTTAAGTTTTGAAATTAATTCAAAAGAAGATAAAGTATTTACTTTAGAAATATATAATAAGTCTGGAACAACCAATGATAATGTACTTGTAAGTTTGAAATATCATTTTGTTTATGATGAAGTAACTTCTCCTATAATAGTGCTTTCAGATGATAAAAAAAGTATTGAATTATTATCTCCAGGAACAAGTACATTTGATGTTGATCATTATGAATATTATATTAGTGAGAGTGAGGACTCTGTAAATGATAGTACTGTAGCAAGTGGTTCAGTTCTTGGAAATTTAGACATAACTAATATTAATTTTGGATCTTATAATGTTTGGTATAGAACTGTTTCTAAAAAAGGCACAAAATCATCTTGGAGTAATATGGTTAATGTTGAAAGAAATGTAGAAATAACATATATTTCAAATGGTGGAAGTGAATGTGAAAAGACTATTGCAATAAAAGGAAATCCTTGGGGAAATTTATGTAAATCTACAAATGGTGATTATATTTTAGCAGGTTGGTATACAGATAATAATACATTTAAAAATAAAATATCTGCTTCAACAGTTGCATCTGAAAATATTACAGTTTATGCTAAGTGGGTTACTGGAGTAGCACTTATAGGTGAGGCAAGATATGCAACGTTACAAGAAGCAG
>Ga0310697_10000984_pt1 | contig 35430 bp, 31 predicted proteins | sample 172DNAGHGlowgp2_FD_203883 | JGI IMG/M metagenome (GOLD analysis project Ga0310697, IMG submission 203883) | Sheep rumen microbial communities from Palmerston North, Manawatu-Wanganui, New Zealand - 1728 DNA GHGlow gp2 (v2) (version 2) | ecosystem: Host-associated > Mammals > Digestive system >... | reverse complement strand
TGGACAACCGCTAAATCAGTAGTTTCATCCATAGAAATGCTCATCGCATCAAGATTAATGGCCACATCCCTAGATCAGTTCGACACAAAAGTAGGATTTACATACTGTAAATCTGCAGGAGAACAATATCTGTCTGCTACTGTAACAAGGACACCAAATATGAATAAGCAAGCAATAGTTAGAAAGATTCTAAGTTTACTTACTTTATGAGTTCTAGTCATACAATCAAATAACATAAATGGCGGAGGGGGTGGGATTCGAACCCACGAACCGAATACTCGGTTAACAGTTTTCAAGACTGCCGCGTTCAACCGCTCTGCCACCCCTCCACAAGAGAATTCATTTCAAAGTTTAGTATTGAAACAAGAGAATTCTTGCGGCTGAACTTTATTGCAAGTATGATTATATAGATTTCAGATTGATTTTCAAGTCTGATATGATTATACTGTCTATTAATGATAATATATAATATTTACATATTTTAAAAAAAATGTATAACTCTATTAATCAAATTAAGGTATTTTATCCTCTTCAAACCTGAGAAAACAATAAAATTTTAAGAAAAAAATCTGATAGAGTTGACATTTTTGATGATGAAATCAAAGATTTCGCTGAAATTTTATTAGATTTGATGTATGCATATGATGGAGTATGATTAGCAGCTCCTCAGGTAGGAAAAAATATTCGTGTTATAGCTACTACTCAGTGGAAAGAAGTGAAAAAATGACGTAAAACTGATAAAAAAATCATCTGAGAAACTGCAATGATAAATCCAGAAATTCTTGAACATTCTGAAGAAATAAAAAAATGAGAAGAAGCTTGTCTTTCTGTACCATGATTATGTGGAGATGTGGAAAGATGGACTCGAATAATCGTAAAATATCAAGATAAAAAATGAAAAATACATGTGCAAAAATATACGTGATTTAGTGCTGTAGTTATTCAGCATGAAATGGATCATTTGGACTGAATTCTTTTTACTGATAAGGTTATAGGAAAAATAAGAGAAATAGATGAAAAATCTGATTATTAATGTTATTTGTGTGTTTGATAATATTGTTTAGCTGCGGATTCTTGAGCTTTCTTCTTATTGACTCAAGTTCACTCTGCAACCTTTTCATTATTTATAAATAACTCTGATTTATATAACAAAACATTACCTTTTTCATCTACTTTTGCTTCAGTTTCGCGATATTCTGGAATTTGTTTAGTATCTCTTTGAACCAGTTCTTGAACTAACGTTTTATATGATTTAACTGGATGAGTAGAAATATTATCCATGAATGGATAAAGATATTTTTCTACAAATTTAAGTACTTCATCTGGTCAAAAATCAATATAGAGATAACCCAATAAAGCTTCGAATGCATCTCAAAGAATAGTCTCCTTTTCACGTCAATTATTATTTTCCTCTCATTTAGAGATGAATAACTGTTGGTTTAGTCAGATTTTTTTTGCAACTTCAGCTAAAGTTTCTTCACGAACAAGAGCTATTTTATACAATGTCATTGTAGATTCTGCCATTTCTGGATGGTTAATGAAAAGTAATTTAGCTACGCATGCTCAAAGTATAGAATCTCCAAGAAATTCTAGTCTTTCATTATGTGAGGTAATAACTTTAAAATCAGCTGCATAAGATTTATGCATAAAAGCTACAAGAAAAAGGTCTACATTTTTGATTTGTGTTTCATCTATTCATAGTCTTTTTATGTATTCACGTAATTCCTTTTCTTTTTTACGAACTTCTTCTGGTACTAGTAAATCCATTTAGAATAGTATTATTATAAAAATTTTTTTAATTTTAATTTTTTGATATTTTATTTTTTATCAACTTCTCAGCCTCTTCATACTTATCCAAAAAATTATACCTTGTTACAATATCGTTTCATACCTGAATTTCTAACGCTCCAAATCAAAAAACTGAACGAATACTTACACTATTAATTTTGTCATAAGGAATTTCTTTCTTACTTTTTATCAAAATTCCACTTTCAAAAATTACACCATTTTCTCAAATAATCAATATGTTCATATATTCCTCAAATATCACTATTGCTACCACCAATTCAACCAAAAAGAAAAACTGAAGAACCGAACTATTTCACTTAGCTCATAAATCAAGTACAAATAAACAAACAAACATCAACAGTAAAACAATTGCAAAAACTATTCACCAAAAAACAAATACAGCATTACACTTTCTAAAAATTATATCTTTATGTTCACCTGTATGATTTTTAGTTTTTTCCATAATATAATTTAATTTTTATAAAATCAGATTATTCAACTTCAGGATTTTCATCTTCTTGTGGAGTTTCTTCGGTTGTTTCTTCCTTTGGTAATGGAGGAATTGGTTCAATATCCAATTTATAACTAAATTTCTGCTGAGCTAATCATGGAAAGTTTTCATTTCATAATACAAAATCGTTTCATAATATAACCGTTACATATGCTCTATTTGTTCGATATTCTTTTACGTTTCACTCTTCATCATATTCCACTTGCACACTTCATGTATCTACCCTAATATCTTGTATAGGAAAGAAAGTCTGAATTGCATCAATCGTTCCACTGAAATCTCATACCATATTAATCGTAATAAAACTATTTTCTACTGGAGCTTCTCAATTAGCTACATTTGTCACATTCAATCAATATTTTACCATTTTTACTCCAAGTTTTGTAGCAATTCATGCTCTTCATAATCAATTAGAATTTAATACCGAAGAATCAATAGCATTTACTACTTCTACACTAGCTCATTCTGTAAGAAATTTACGATGAGTAAGCAAGAATGTCACAAATGTTTTCATTTCTTCATAATTACTTACATTATTTGCATTAGCTCCATCTGGAAGTAACACTGACATTCCTCCAAATTGCGCCATTGGTGGATTATATAAGAAACATCATGGAACCATCCTAGTTACATCTCTATCTCCACATGTAGAAGTATATCCAAATGATGAAAATTCTTTAATCTCTGGCAAAAATTGAACAGTTCGAAGCATTTCTTGTGCTGAAATATTAGTCTGAATATATTTTTTATATTGATCATAAAGCTGAGTCGCCGTTGATATACTCAATCACTGTTCAAGCATTTTATCTTTGATTGCTATAATCAATTTTTGCTGACGTTTGGCACGATCAAAATCTGAAGTACTATGACGAGATCTAGCATATTTCAATGCTGTTGCTCCATCTAAATGTTGTTCTCATGCTTCGATATAGAATGGATTGTAATGTATCATATCGTCAGCTGGATATTTTGGGTCGTTAATTGTTTTATCTACATAAACATCTACTCATCATAAAGAATCTACAATTTCTTTAAATGTTTGAAAATCAACTGTTGCATAATATGGAATATCCAATCCCAACATTTCTCCTACCTTTCATGCAAATCAAAGAGCAGATTCTTCTACGGATTGAGTTCTGCTATAATACTGCTGAAATATTGCATTAATTCTTCCATATCCATTTGTTACAGGACTTTTCACATATAAATCACGAGGAAGTGAAAATAAAGTTACATTATTCTCATCCGGATTTCGTGACGCTACCATTATAGAATCCGTAAGAAATCATCACTGATGAGTAGCTCATCCGTATCACAAAATCAAAACATTTACACTATTATATTGATCCTTTTTCATTGGAGTTCATACAGTTTTTGAAACTGATGAAAGAATAGAACGTTTTACCGTATCAAATAATCATTTAAATCACGATATAAATCATACAGACAAGAAAAATATAACAACAATTCAAATTATAGTTAAACAAACCTTTAAAAACTTTTTACCAGATTTTGAACTTTTTCTTCTTGCTGTAGACTTTTTTTGTACTGAAAGATTAGAAGACGTAAATCACTTAGACATAATTATAAATATTCGAAATAATAAAACTTATTATAATGAGGATATTAATTCACTAAGAGAAAGCACATTACCAGTTAATTCAGGAAATTCTACTCCGGTTTCTCATGATTCTTTGATAATATATCCATCAAGTTTTCATGATATTTTTTCTCAAGTTACAAGTTCAAGTGGTTCTAAAACAAAATCTGCAGAAATATCAACTTTATCCATATATTTAATTTTTCACTGTATATCTGCTATTTTTTGCTCAGATTTTAAAGACTGAAAATTAACAGAATACTCTGATTTTTTTATCTCTTGTATAGAAAATAATAATTCTGAATCTAGGCTTTTATAATCCTGCATATCTTCGTCATATTCTCTTATATTATACAAATGGACATCCAATCACTTCTTAGAAGCTATAAAAGACAAATCAAAAGCTGACTCTTTTCATTGAAAAGTTCAAACAAACTCTTTTTGTATGGTTTTATCTGATAATTCAGCATAAGATATTTCATGACTAATCATAGTCAACTCATTTGTAGAAATTCATAAATCTATATATGAATTTACTGTATCAATCAATCTTGCCATTCAACCCAAAAAATTTGGAGAATCTTCTTTAATCCATTCTGATTTTAATACATTTTTTAATGTTCACACAATATATGGAAGTCTTTTATCCTCATTTTCGTCCAACGATACAAATCACCCACTATGTACTTCTAAATCAACCCAATTATCAATAAGTAAATCTCATAACAATGTATACATTTTAGCAGCCATATTTCATTCTCACATAAACACACCAAAATTATGCAAATTTGCATACATTTCATTGTCCTTGTAGAGAAGAGAAATACTTCATGACAAATTAAAAGGTTCTAAGTCCCCTTCTTGTTTTTGCGCTTCTATGTTTACATCAATATCCGCAGTTTCAAGATTATGAGTCTTTGAAGTTTTCTTCTGAGAAAATTCCGCTCATCATTGAAGCGATGAGTTTTCATCAAATTTAGCAGACAAATACAAATCTGATGTAAATGATTTATCTTCCGTCAAAGACTCTACATTATATGAAAGATAATTATCCAAATCTTTTATATATTGAAATTCTTCTACTTGACTATCAAACAACTGTTCTCATTCTTGTGGATCAATTTTAGTAACTTGCTTATCTGAGCTCGTACATCATGCCAATAAAACAGCAAAGAATGACAAGATAATAAACAGATTTTTTTTCATTTTTATTAAAAAACATACAAATAAAATCACTTTCCTTACTTGTAATTAATTATATCCAAAAATCAAAGGGAAAAAGAAAAAAACCTGAATCTAGGTTCAGGCTTTCTCGTACGGAATTGATTGTCCTAAATAGAACGTTCTCTTGGTTCATATGACAGAAACATCAAGGCACCTGTCGGATTCGAACCGACGAACCAAGGTTTTGCAGACCCGTACAATAGACCACTCTGTCAAGGTGCCATTGCATATGGGTAAATGCATATTATTGAATAGATTTATAAAATCAAGAAAATATTTATTCTTAATTTCCACCTTGTTCTTCAAGTGTCATTCCAATAATTTCTTCTTCATCGTTTTGTTGTACTGGAGTGGCAAGAGCCTCTCTATTGATATAAACATACATTGGTATAATCATAGGCACTCTTCAAATTATTTTTTCGATTTCAGTTTCGAGTAAATCTTTGATGCCTCTTAAATTATCTCTTATTTCCATTTTCTTTTTCAGGTTTTTATTATATTCTGCTCTAGCAATTTCAACTATCTGAGTATGAATTGATTTAACTTCACTTGAATAAACAAATCATCTAGATTCAATTTGTAGATTTCCTACAAGTTCCTTAGTCTTTGTATCAATCTTGAATATCAAGGCAACCACTCCATCTTGAGACATAATTCCACGAGCTTTAGTTACATATTCTCAGCTTAGATGTCACTGTCATTTACCATCAATTGTAACTGTATCGAGTTTTAATTTTTTATCCGATAATAATACACATTCATCATAAAGTTCAACAATCTGACCATTCTTTGGAAGTAAAATCTTTTCTTCTGGAATTCTCATATCAAGGGCGATTTTTTTGTGTGCATGTCTCATTAAAGCTTCTCAGTGAATAGGGCAGAAATATTCAGGTTTTAGTAAAGCCATCATCTCTTTCATGTCTTCCTGACAAGCATGTCCGGATGTGTGAAGTGCAAGAGTTGGTTCATCTACCAAATCAATTCACATATCGATTAATGTGTTCAATAATGATCAAACAGCTTTTTCATTTCCTGGAATAGTATGAGATGAAAGTAATATACAATCCCCAGGTCTAATCATAAAATCTTTGTAAGTATTTGTAGCCATTCTTACGAGAGCGCTAAATTCTTCTCACTGAGAACCAGTACAAACTATCATTACTCTTTCATCTGGCATTTGATCGATTTCTCCAGAAACGAGTCTAATCATATCTTTTGGTACATTGATATATCCGAGTTCCTGACAAAGCTGAACATTTCACACCATAGATCTTCCAGCAAGGAAAATTACTCTGTTATGTCTAACGGCACTTTCAATAATCTGAATAAGTCTTCAGATGTTTGATGCGAATGTTGAAATAACGATTCTTTGATTTGGATGACTTCTGATTACACGATCAAGGTTTTCTCCAATCAATTTTTCACTTGGAGTATGTCATGGAGTTCTAGCATTTGTAGATTCTCACAAGTATAATTTTACTCATTCCTGACCGATTCTACTAATTTTTCCCAAATCAGCAGGCTTGTCGATTGCAGGTACAAAGTCAATTTTAAAGTCTCATGAATGTACAATATTTCCTTTTGGAGTGTGAATTGCGTATCACATAGACTCAGGAATTGAATGGTTTACACGGAATGGTTCAACCAAAAATTCTCAGAGTTTGATTATATCGATATCTGGATCGATAATTTTATATTTCATTTTTTTCTGATCTTGGTCATTTTGACTTCTTTTGATCAGTCCTAATGCTAATGGAGTAGTATAAACGATAGGGTAATCTAATTCTGAAAGAATATGTTTAATTGCTCCGATATGATCAAGATGTCCATGAGTAATAAGAATTCATTTAATATTCTTTTTCTTAGGAATTAAGTAAGAAATATCAGGAATGATATAATCTACTCCGTGCATGTCGAAGCTTGCGAATTCAAGTCCAGCATCTATGATGATAATATCATCTTTGTATTCAATTACAGTCATGTTGATTCAAATCTCTTCTAATCCTCAAAGCCCAAAAACTCTGACTGGAATTTCATCTTTTTTTACCAACTTTTTCAAATCTGCTATTGATTGAGTAGGGGCTTGATTTCTGTGCTTCAAAAAATTTGCAGAAGATAAAGTTTTGTCTGCTCACTGTGTGTAATTTGTTCTTGAATTTGTAGCTCTTGTATTCGTTGTTGAGCTCGCTGTTCTCATTGAATTTATAGCTCTAGTATGAGTAGCTCAATTTGTGGAAGTTGTCGTTGAATGAGTAGTTCTTCTAGTAGGAGCTGAATTTTTCAACTGTCCATTTACGGCTTGTGCATAAAGGCTTTGACTTGATGAGGTATTTCTGGAATCGTAAGTTCTAGTTTCTGTAGGATAGTTCCTTTTAGAATTGCTTTTTTTACTTAAATTGATAGAAATGTTTGAGTGCATTTCTCTGTCACCTTGTGTTGTAATCATAATGTTAATTTAGTATAAATAATATAAATTTTTGTTTGAAAGAGAGCTTTATTTATTATTAATTTCCTCAATGTTGGATTTATCAGAATTACGTAAGTCTTGTGAAGATAGACATATACCATTAATTTCAGTTCAGACTCAAGATTTTCTTATTTCTTGGCTTGAACGTAATCAACCTAAAAGAATTTTAGAAATCTGATCTGCTGTATGATATAGTAGTATTGTTATTTCCCAAACAATTTCCAAACGGTGAGGAACTTTGACATCATTTGAGATCAGCTATCCAGCCTACCTTGAAGCCTTGAAAAATATAGAAAAAGCTGAAGTAAATAACGTAGTTCTCTATCCTTTTGATATTAATGAAATTTCGCTAGAAAAGTTTTTTTCTCAGAAATTTGATGCAGCATTTATTGATGCTCAGAAGAGTCAATATTGAGATTACCTGCAGAAAATTCGATCACATCTTGTACCAGAAAATACGCTTTTACTTGACGATGTCATCAAATATCAAAACAAACTAACTTGATTATATCAATTCATCGAAAAAATGCAAATAAATTATAAGATTTTTGATACTGAGCCTGGAGATGGGGTCATGATGATTGAGCAATCATAATTATATGTAGTAAAGAATATATGTTTATGAAAAAATGATCTTAAATATGTCGATATGTAATATAAAAATTTATTCTAAAACACAAATATCTTCAATATGGTGAGTGTGGGGAAACATGTCCACTGGTTGTACTTCTTTTGTGTTGAATCACTGCTCATTTACTAATATTTCGATATCTCTAGCCATAGTTACAGGATTACAAGAAATATAGAGAAGTTTGAATTTATATTCTTTCTTGAGTTTTCCAATCCATTCAATTACATTTGGATGTAGTCATTCACGTGGTGGATCCACAACTACGACTCAAATATTTTTGATTTTTTCTTCTAATTCCGGAAATTTATTCAAAACTTTTTCACAAGGTGAAGCCACAAAAAAACTCTGATTTTCTAGTCAGTTTATATTTGCATTTACATTTGCATCACGAATTGCATCTTCCACAATTTCAATTCCTATCAATTCACTATCTTTATTTTTTCCATTATTTTGCTTCAATAAGGATAATCCGATACTTCCAGCTCAGCAGTATAAATCTAATAGATTTCATTCGATATTTCCTAGCATATTAAATGCTGTTCAGAATAATTTTTCTGCTCATAAAGTATTGGTTTGAAAGAAAGAAAAAGGAGAAATTCTGAATGTTAATTTAGTTTCATTATTCATTTCTTGTTCAGATTTTTCATTTTCTGAATCAATAATTTCATCTTTATTTTTCTTACTTTGCACAAAATTTAGCTGTTCATGAATATATCCATCTCACCAGAAAACTTTAGTTTCAGATTGGTCATTTTTTACTGTATCTGAAAGTCATTCATTATATGTGATGACAAATGTTGTCACATTTTTTTTCAAAAATTCATTAGCTTTAAAATCTTCCATCAGCTGTTCCCAAAGTTTAGTCTGTTCTGTATCTAAATTTCCAAATGAGATGGAAAGATTTACCATTAATTGCTCAGTATGGATTCATTCACGAATCACTAAATGACGAAAAAATCATTGATGAGTTTTCTGGTCAAAAACTGGTAATCATGAATTGAAACACAAAGTTTTAATAGTTTCATAAATCTGATTCATTTTTTCGGATATCAATCCACAACTATCTACATTCACGATTTTTGCAAATTCTCATTGTTTGTGAAATCCGCAGCATTGATTGGCATCTATATCATATTTATGGATTCATTCTTTCAAAATTTCTTCTTCAGATTTTCATTCTTTTATTCATTTACGAAATTCTGGATTTTGCTGCTTATAAACTCCAAAACTAAATTCAATTTTATTTCTATATCATTTATCTAATGGCGACAGAATAATTGGTAGAATTTGGATTTTTTTTCATTTCTCTTCCAAATTTTTATTCAGCTTTTTGAATGCATCTTCTACGAGTTGCTGTTTGATTCATAATTGAGTTTGATAACTCATCATCTGCCATTTACATCATCCACAACCTATTCTTTCTGTTCAAGCATTAGCTTCACTGATTCATTTTGGAATAAAAAAATGAGGACAGAAAATCTCTCAATCTGCCATTTTTTCATCATATTTTTTGGTTTCAAGAATATGTGCTTCGATATAGTCTTTTCTTCTTTTTACCACAGTTACATCTACTGTACTTCCAGGTAAAGCTCATCATTTTATCAAAACTTTTTTTCCATCAGAAAGTGATGAAATTCAGATTCATCCGTGTCAGAGTTTATAGACTTTCAGATTTTTGAGAATTGATTTCATATAATTAGCACAAATAATAAATATAATTCTATGGTAGGTGAATTCTAAAGTTTTACTCATAAAAAACAAGATTATTCCATTTGCAATTGTGTAATACTTTAATATAATTAAATTCAGATTTTTATTATATTTTGATGTAATTATGCTTACAGAAGAAGAACTTTTAAAGAAATATTGAGATATTATCAAGGAAGAAATCAATGTAAAAGACGTAGATATTTATCAGTCAGATAAACCAATCACAAAAATATATAAACCTCTATGAGGTCAACTTTCTGCTAAATTTGGAAAAGATACATGACAGATTATCGCAAACGGAAAGCAGTGAAATGTGCGTGAAGTAGATGGTTGAATTGAAGTTTTTGATAATTTATGACACACATGGAAATTAGATGAATGAGACTATGAAGTAGTTTATGAATGATTAGATGGAACTGATGCTACAGTTGAATGAAATACAATCGTAAAATTAGACCTTGAAATCACGGATGAACTCAAAAGAGAATGAACAGCTCGTGAAATTTCTAGATTTCTCAATCAGATGAGAAAAGATGCTGATTTTAGTGTAGATGCTAGAGTAAATATGCATTATACTTCAGATAGTGAAGATATGAAAAATATAGTAAAAGAATTCTCAGAATTTTTAAAAGAAGAAGCTTTGATTATAGATATTTCAGAATGAAATTGCGACTGAGATACACACTCAGATACATTTGAAAGTGAAAACGAAAATATTAAATTCTGATTGACTGTTGCATAAAGATTAATGAAGTAAAAAAGACCGCAGGAAAAAGTTTCCTACGGTTTTTTGGTTTGATAATAGCTATATCTATATAGCCACGGGAATCTTTACCTGTGGGTTTTTCTCGTCGATGGCTTTCATGTCATAGCCTTCCATCTTTACGTCATTGCGACTGATATTATAGAAGTTTGTTTCTTCTGTATCGAATACAATGCGGGGATCCATCGGAATAGAATCCCGTTTGCAAAGATTTTCAGCTATCTCCATGTGCCTGTCGTAGATTTGAAGATTTGCGATAGAAAACCTCACATTTCCTAGTTTGTATCCAGTGTGGCGTGCAACCATTTCAGCAAAAAGAATATACTGAATCTGATTGACAGCACCAGCGGTAATGTAGTCCCAGCTGCGAATATCTATCGATGCATCAAGATAATCTTGTCCGTCTCTTTCATGACGGACTACAAATTGACTCTTGTGAACACAGGGTTTCAATCCATGTGGGTCTTCAAAATCTGCATTTTGCCACAATGATATAATATGGCGACGAGAGTCTGGATCTTTTTCGATACCGGAAAGCATCCTTTTCATCAAGTTGTTCTTTCTAACACTTTCACCATAGCATGAGCCAATAGTTGGATGGCCAAGTTCATTCAGAATTAAGTTTCCTTCTTCGTCTTTGATTGCCCAAGAGTTCCACCAGTTATGAATTTGATGGTTAACATCCCATGTGTTTTTTCCAATCAACTCATCAAAGAGAACTAGGTCGTTGCTAGATTTCTGATAAATCCATAGGATTTCAGATAGACTGTTACGCCATACTGTTCTTCTAAGGGTATTCAGTGGTAAATCTCCATTGAGGATATCATAGGAGATACCAACGTTGTTGATAGAAAACGTGTGAGCTGGAACTTTCGTTCCATCTGGTTCAATCCATACGGGTCTTGGATTTTTATCCTTTGATCCATACTGGATAACATGATTACAAATGGACTTAAAAGCTTCATCAGCTCGTTTTGTGCTTGTACATCCATTAAATTTGAAAACATCTGGATGTGAGGTACCATGAATTGCTACAATCATAGACATTGCTTGGCAGTGTTTATACTGTTGCCTGCAGGTTAAATTTGTTAATAATTGTGTTTTTAATTGTTTCATGAATTTCGCCTATGCTTGCATTGGCGTTGATAGGAATCCAGTCATGTTTTTTGGCGAGATTCTGATGGACTTTCCGAACTTTTTCAGTCAGCTCGTTGTCCTGTTCGTGTGTGTGAACTTTTTCGATTCCGGTCTTAAATCTTTCTCCATCAAAGAAGAAAGCGAGATCTTCTTCAAGTAGTTGAGAATTGATTTCTTCCAGATAATTCTGATTTACACCAGCGCCGACGCCCCAGGCTATGCCTGTGCCGACATAATCTTCAGCTATCACCCAGATGCCATTGTCCAGTTTCTGCTGAAGAATTGGTTCGTAATCCTTGCGGTTTTGTACCTGGATTTCTTGAAAATCTTTTGGTGTCAGATGTTCAGGATTTCCTCCACGAAGATATGCATTGATTTTAGGGTCGGTAGGTTCCAAGTCATAGATTGCATACTTCAAATACATTGCAGGGATACCCCTTTGGTTTAAATAATCCACAAGCATTTCTGCTTGTGTAGTTTTGCCGAGATTGTTAATCCCGTAAAAAACTATAAACTTTCCTTCCATAAAAATTAAATATTTGTTAGTGATTTGTTTTTTTTGTTTTACAGAGTTTTTAATATATATAATTTTTGGAATAAAAGTCAACTTCTAATATTAATTAAAGATTTTTTTGTTTGTAGAATAGTGTGAGTTAAGTAGATTTTAAAAAAATAACCCGAAAAAAAAGCTAGGACTGGTTTCAAATGATAAAACACAAATAGATAGAGCCAATAAAATTCGTCATTCTTTTTTTGATATCATCCAGTCTTTTCTCATACAAAAAACAATAAATCATATAGTGATAAATAGTAATAAAAAAGAAAAGGATGCATCCTGGAATAAATGTAAAAATCATTCGCAATTTCATGATGGCAGTAAACATTGTGATTTAAGCTCAATTGGGCGAACGATAGAACTTACTCAAATAATTCCAAGTGTATTAAATATATTTGATCATACAAGATTTGCTACTCACATATCATATTTTTTTTTGGCTATTGCGGTAAAAGTGGTAGCTAGTTCTGGTAAACTAGTTCATGCTGCAATGATTGTAGCTCAAATAGCCCATTCAGACATTCATAGTGTTTTAGCCAGGAATACAGCAACATTTACTATTACATCGGAAGCCATTAGTAATAGTCAAATGCTTGCGACAAGTTTGGCGATATTTAGGAGCATTTGTTTTGATGTTTCTTTTCCTAGGGGAACTTTTGATCTAAATATAATTATTAAGAATAATAATAGTAATATTGCTATGAATATTTCACTGATAGAATCCATTCAAAAGCTAAATTCAAAAGATTCATTATTTACATTAATATTTATAAATGCTAAAATAAAAACTCCTAAAAATAAATACATAAAATTTTTAATTTTTGGCACAGAAACATCAATGGTTTCATCTGTGGGAGATTCTTTTTTTATAATTAAGTATCAATTGTACAATGCTAACAATGATAGTAAAAAAATTCATTCTAATGATGATACATGTTGATTCCATAGAATTATAAATATTAAAGCTGTAATTCAGAGTAAGAATACTCAATCTCTGTACACTAATTTTTTTTGAATTGCAATTGGGGTGGCAATGGCTGATATTCATAGAATAATTCATAAATTAAAAATATTTGATCAAATAATGTTTCATATTGATAATGATCCACTTCATTGAAATGCAGCCATTCAGGATAGAAAAAGTTCAGGGGCTGATGTTCAAATAGCTAAAATTGTTAGTCAAATTAGTAAGTCTGATATATGAAAATGTTTTGCTATCCTAACACTAGTATTGATTAAATGATTTGCGGAGAACATTAATAAGTATAATCAAATTATTAATACTATTATAGCTATACCCATTGACGTATTTTATAAATAAAAAATCTTCATTTTATTATAGTCGTAAATTAGAAAATAAGCAAGAATTTTGTATATTTTTATATGTTTTAAGGTTGACAAACTGAAAAATCTTTTTATATGTAAAAACGGGTCATATGACCCGTTTTATAAATTATAGGATTAATTAATCAAATTTAACTTTTGGAGCTTTTTTGATTTCTTCACCTCATTCAAAATAATCTTCAGGTTGATAATGGAATAATATATTTGCAGGGAATTCTTGGACAGTTGTGTTATATTCTCTTGTAGCTGCATTAAAATATCTTCTTGCATTAGCGATTTTATTTTCTATATCAGATAATTCGCTTTGTAGTTGTAAAAATTGTTTGTCAGCTTTTAATTCTGGATAATCAGCTTCAACTGTAGCAAACAAAGTTTTAAGAGTTCAAGTAAGAAAATTATCAGCTTCTGATTTACCCTTAACATCAGCTGGTGCTGAAGTGGTAAACATATGTCTAGCTTTTACGATATTTTCCAATGTACCTTTTTCATGTTTAGCATATCACTTAACTGTTTCTACAAGATTATCTACTAAATCAAATCTTAAATTAAGTTGAACATCGATATCAGACCAAGCGTTTTCTCTGGTTGTTTTTAGTCAGATGATTTTATTGTATAATTTAAAATACCATACTATACAAAATAGTATAGTTCAAAGAATGATTAGTACTAATACTGCTCCTCCACTCAATTCCATTTTTAATAAAATTATGAAATAAAACTACATAATTATATATAAAAATTCTTAAAAATGCAAATAATTAAAAACTTTTTACAAATCTGAGATCTCCATTTGTGAAATATCTTATGTCTCTGATTCCGTATTTCATAGCAGCTATTCTATTAATTCACATTCAGAAAGCAAATCCTGTCCATCATTCACTGATATCTACTCCTGCAGCTTTCAATACATTTTCATGAACCATTCAAGCTCCCAAGATTTCAAGCCGTTTAGACTTTGTCTTTTCTCCAGTTTTTGGATCCACAATATCATATCTAGCATCAATTTCAAATCCAGGTTCTACAAATGGGAAAAATGCTGGTCTCATTCTGATTTCTACATCTTTTTTGAGTATAGCTGAAAGAAATGTAGTTATGATACTTTTGAAGTTAGCAATAGAAATATTTTTATCTACGTAAAGTCATTCCAATTGGTAGAACATAGTATCATGAGTAGCGTCCATTTCATCGAAACGATAGCATCTTCATGGAATTACAGCTTTCATTGGAAGTCCATACTTTTTAATCAAGAAATTCTGACCAGACGAAGTATGAGTTCTCAAAACGAAAGGTTCTCATCTGTGGTCTTTTTTGTCCACATAAATCGTATCGTGCATTTCAGTCGCAGGGTGTGTAATAGGAATATTCACTGACTCAAAGTTTTCAAATTTAGTAACTATATCCGTAGAATTATCCACAATAAAACCTAGAGATTTGGCGATATCTTCTACTTCTCTTCTAGTTTTTGCGAGTAAATTATAATATCATTGATCCAACTTTGCTCCAGGCAAAGAAATATCTATCAAATCTTTTTCAAGCATTTCATTGATAGCAGCTGATGACATCTCAGAGTTTTTCTTTTCATAAGCAGATTCCAAAGCTGTTTTGAGAGATGAAAGTTGCTGTCATTTTTCTCTCTTTTCTTCAGGAGACAATGATCCCATTACCTTAAATTCAGCAGGCAAAAGTCATTTTTTACCTAAATATTTTTGAAATCGTTCTTCCAAAGCTTCAGCAGTTTTTACCTGCTCTAATTCTCATAGAATCACATTTTGATCCAACATTATTTTTCAAATGAAATAATAAATCTACCCTTGATTTTAGCATTATGATAACTTTTTGCAACAGGAAAACATATAATAGTTTATGGATGTTGTGGAAAATTTTAATATAAAGGATTTTTTTATCCATTGTTTGACTTTTTAAAAAAAATATTTATTATATATCTTATAATATTTGTTATATATATTTAGTAATATAGTACATAAGATGAATAATACTAGTTATAATAAGGGGGAAAGCGTAGAAAATGTACCACAATCTACGAATCGAATTAAGAACGCTAAAATTAGATTTGAAACTACAAATAAAATAATTGATGCTATTCACTCTCAACAAGAAAAAGATGAAAAAAATAGTAGCCTTTTTGAATTATGAGTAGAAACTTTGATTGATAGAGCTTATCCATTAAATTGAGATTCTCAGGATAAAAAAGAAATATCGGAGATCGATTGATATTACATACCGGATACTAGGGATCCAATTATACAGGAATTATTACAGAGTGATAATAAAATATATGAAATCTTAAATGGAATACTCTGTAGACCTCAATTCTTTTGAAGAAATAGAAAAACTAAAGAATGGATAATTACTAAAGAATGATTGGATAGGTTGAATTACATATTGAATATGGCAGCAAAACATACTTTAAGACATATAGAAGAAGCGAGTTTAATGCATACTATCCCAGCATCAAATGATAAAAATCCTGGTTTTTGGGAACCAACATTTAATTCAAATTTACATAAGACTAATAAGGGTAAGTTAAAACCATGATATAATTATTTTAAAGATAAATTAAGAAATTTTACAACATCACAACGAGGTAATAAGGATAAAAAAAATAAGATTTATTTTAATATAAGGACAAAAGAAGAATTTTGTCAGTTAGTTAGGGCATTAATCGTGGATTATATACCTGTAGTTTCAGGGTGATCACAAATATATCCTGCTGTATATGAATCAACAAATGGTGAACATAGCCAATGAGATATTAGATTTAAACCTCTTTCAACTAGAATAAAGGATTGATTGTTTTTGAAAAATATCTCGTGTTTTGCTGATATGGAAAGAAGTGATGTATATACATGAAAAAGAACACATTTTCCTCAGATTATAAGAGAGGTATATGAACCTTTATTGCAAATTCATAAACCTCAAGACTCTAATAAAGATAAAGTAAAAGGAAATAAGTCTCAGAAAAGTAAATTACAAAAATCGCCGGAGCGAAACAAAAAAGAACTTAACAATCATGAAATAGAATATTCTAAAACTTTTAATATTGATTATAAATATAACGAAAAAGAAAAAATTGCGTGAAAATTTGTTTTGTGTACAAAATCTCAAAATTCAATGTTAGATAAAACAAGAAGAGATGTAACTTATTCAACGCTTACAGATCTTAAAGATATGATTAGATGATCTTTTATTATGAAAGATCATCATGATGTGATTTCTATGTTGCATTATTACATAAAATATTTTGTTCAAAATCCGGAACGTAATTTTGATCATAATCCTTCTGGTAATGCTTGATTTGATCCACAAAATTGAGTTTTACGATGATTAGAATTAAGGGATAAATGAATATTGAATACTGAAATTGCACAATGGATAGAAGATTTAAACTGACTTCCTAAATGAAAAAAACCTAAAGAAGGGAAAGATCCATCTAATTTTACGGATGATGAACTAAATTGGGCAGCGACAAATTTTATATTAAATTCAATATCAGATTTACCGGACAAGAAATCTTCAAATTCCACAAAATATATTGATACAAAACTTATTGTTCCTACGTTAATGAGACCGAATCCATTACCTATGGAAATTAAATTTTTAACTAAAGAGAATTATGAAAATAATGAACGTGGATTAGCACATCATGACATTATGAGATTAAAGCAAAATATTAAATTACGATGTAGAGATGAAAAATTTATACTCGCAGACAAGATAAAACGAGAAATAGAATTATTATTACAAAAAAATCCTGAATTAAAAGCTCAAATAGAATCGGAGTTGATTGCAAATAATCGTGGAAGTGATAACACAGATGCTGCAGAAGAAATATACAAAGATATTCAAGGTAATCTATTTACTATTAAAGGTGAATATGGAGAAAACTGATTTGAACCAACTATATTTTGTGATAAAGAAATTTGGAAACATTTGAAAAATGGTTGATTTACTTATTCCCCTGATGATATAAAGTCTAAAGAAAATTAAGAATCATCTAAATTTCCTCAAGTAATTCCGTAATTATTCAATTATAACAATCCATTCATTCATCAGTAAGTACAAATCCATTTTCACGTAGTTTCAAAAATCAATTTTCTTCATACAGTTTTACTTTTTCAGAATAATTTTTAACAAGAACTGATTCAAATTTTGATATATCATCAATTCATCTATCAGTGCGTAGAGAAAGAAAAAATGATTCAATTAAATAATCTAACTCTGATATAGGTTGAATAGCAGATTCTGATAATTTTTCATTTCAAATGTATTTTGGAAAATATGGCGTATTCGTCCAACGTATTCCATTTAGTCATTCTGAGTGAAACGAAGAACTCACTTTTTTGAGATATTCAACCACAGCTAAAAAATATGGACTTCTACCATTTATAAATGATGAAGCAGAAAGTCACAATCACAGATAATTTTCCATCTCTCGATAAACTCTATTATGAATACTAGATTTTCCCACTGCAGCAAAATTTGATATTTCATAACGTTTATATCATCAGTCCTGAATTATACTTTTGAGAATATTAAACTCTTCATATATTTCATCTTCATTTCAAAACATTCAATTTTGATTTTGAACAATTGAATTTCACTCAGGTTTCTTCCATTTTTGATGTTCAAAAAGTTCCAACATATATAGCGAAAAACTATCAGCAAATCATGAATTCACAAAATCTTGAAAAAATTCTAAAGCTGATGGAGTCCGTAGCTGCAAATCTCATTTTTTGGTTTGATTAAAGACTCAGAATGCCATAAAATCGAAGTTATATACACTATTTTCTAGTTTTAAATCACGTAATCCACGCAAGAAATCTACCATTCCTGGGAATGTGTATGGACGCCCTGCATTTTCCAAAACTCAATTATCTAAGCTTTGAATTCCAAACGAAAAACGAACTCTCGGGTATTTTTTAAACGATTTCTGCAGTTCTGAAACAAACTCATAAACCTGATCCTGAGGAAATGGATTGCATTCAAAACTTAGTTCTCCTACATTTTCACAGTCAAAAACCTCTTCACAATGGTGAATCAGTTTTTTTATTTCTTCTGATCATATCAAATTTGGTGTTCATCATCCAAAATATATTGTCTTAATCTCTGCTTTTCAGAATACTTTTCATCGCTCATCTATTTCTGAGTGCAAATTATTTAAATAAGTCTGTATCATTTTATCGCTTGGATTTTGAACGATAGAAAAACTACAATATGGACAGTTTTTCACACAAAATGGGATATGGATGTAAAGTGAAAGCATATTTACTGTTGTTTATGATGGCAAAGATATTAGATTTATACGATTTTAGGTGAAATTTTCAAATATATAGAAAAATAAATTTGTTGTTTTCTTGATTTCTTTTTTTGAATAATTACACTTTTGGTAGTTTAATTATAAATTGAACACTTTTCATGGCAAAGGAGAAAGGTGATAGAAAATTGTTAGCGTTACTCGATATTGTTATCGATACCTATATTAATAAATGAGAGCCTGTTGGTTCAAAGTTTTTGAATTCTTTAGAATGAATTGATGATGCTCCTTCTACACTTAGGAAGCATTTAAATCAACTTGAAAAACAGTGAATGGTTTATCAGCCTTATAATTCTAGTGGAAGAATTCCGACAGTTGATGGATTAAAGTTATATATTGAAAATTATCTTCAAAAAATGGATGATATGCAAAGCTTGGAAGTTGATAGTGCTAGGCAGAATATGAAAGAAATGGTGGAAATGTTGTGAAGTTTGGTTGATGGTGTGATAATTTGATTTCTTAGAAACGATGAGTACTATTATTTATGAGTAAATAATTTACTAAAGGAAACGGATAAGGATCATCTTGATGAGACTAAATCTATCATTTCATTTATTGAGGAAAAAAGAATTGTAAAACATATTGATTGAAAAATTTTGAAAAAAAATCAGATTTATTATACTTTTATGGAAGATGAAAATACAACAATTTCTGCTGTATATGCGAAAGTTGTATTAGAATGATATGATTGTATTTTAGCTGTAGTTTGACCACTTAGAGTAAATTATAAAAAGAATGTAGCGATATTATCCCAGGTTTTGCAAAAACTAGACCAATAAAAATAAATCTGAATAAAATAGAATATTTATTCTAATGCAAGATTCAAAATATGTCAGGAAAAGAATGAGAACAACCAAAAAATTATGTAGAATTAACCAATGATATGGTTTTAAATATTGCTAAAGAAGAACTTAATAAGTTACAACGTTCTTTTGAAAATCTTAAAAATAATGTTAAAAAAAATCAGAAAAATAATGATAAATTAGATAAAATAAATAATTTGATTCAAGAATCTAAACTAGATCAAGTAGATAAAGAACAATTCATTAACGCTCTTGATAATCTTAAGAAAAGTATTGAAAACATCAACAATGAAAATGGCGATACTGAAAATCTAAAAAATAAATTTGATAAAGTCGTAAAATTATTAGATTCTTTAATACAAAAAGAATTGGACAATTTAAAAAACGATGTACATAATTACCGAACCTTAAACCATAAAAACTGAAATCAATGGCCACCAATTCGTCCCAAGGAGGTAGAAGAAGGTATAGAAAATTCTAGTGAAAATATCACAAGACTAATTGAAGATGCCAAAAACGATAAAAGTTGGTTTATTCGTGAAGTAATCTCTAAATTATTAGAACGAGCAAATTCATAAATTTTATTAACCTTCTAACAAATGAAAGAAATAGTACAAAGTGCAGGTTGAATAGTTTACTATCTAGATAAAGATTGAGAACCTAGATATCTTTTGATAAAGCGCCACGCTTTATCTGGAAAAATAGAACGAGTTGCGCCCAAATGAAAAATTCAGATTTGAGAAGATGAAAAAAAAGCAGCTATCAGAGAAATATGGGAAGAAACTTGACTCAAAAAAGAAGATTTGATTATAAAACAGTTACTTTGAACAACTTCTCTTAGAAGTAGTGAGACAAAACAGGGGCATTTAGATAAGGATGTTACATATTTTTTGATGAAATATACATGAGATCCTGAATCTGTAAAATTAATTGAATGAGAATGATATATTTGAGTTTATAAACGAGCTACTATTGAGGAAGCTTTGTGATTAATGTATTATGCCGATATTCGTGAATTAGTTAGAAAAAGTTATTTTATGATTAGAGAAGAGAAGAAAAATTGGTGAGTAAAGGCTAATTTTTTTGATAAATTATAAGATGTACATGTTTGTATTGTTGATTTGGAATTTTTTCTATTCCATTCATCTTGCATATTATATATAAAATAATATAATTCAGACCGTGAAAAATTGATTAAATTTTATCTATTCACTTAAAAATTATGAATTTGTTTGAAGAGTTACAGCGACGTGGTTTAATCAAAGATACTGCGTGAGATGATTTAGAAAAAGTTATCAATAGTTGTAATGCTACTTTGTATTGGGGTACTGATCCTACAGCAGAAAGTTTGCATATTGGACATTATAGTAGTTTAATCACAGTAAAACGCCTTGCAAAAGCTGGGCATCATCCGATTTTGTTGGTTGGAGGAGCTACTGGATTGATTTGAGATCCTAGACCAACAGCAGAGAGGGAAATTATAGCATATGAAACAGTTCAAAAAAACTTTGAATGACTCAAAAAACAAGTAACAGATTTATTTGATGGAAATGTAGAAGTAGTTAATAATTACGATTGGACCAAAGATATCACAATTTTGGAATTTTTACGTGAAATCGGGAAATACATTAATGTAAGTTATATGCTCAATAAAGATATAATAAGTAGAAGACTGGAATCTGGTATAACTTTCGCTGAATTTACTTATACTCTATTACAGTGATATGATTTCTTGCATCTATATGAAACAAAAAATTGTATCATGCAAGCTGCAGGTTCTGATCAATGGTGAAATATTACTACATGAATTGAACTTATCAATAAAAAATTAGGAAAGACAGCATATGCATTTACTATGCCATTAATTTTGGATGGTGCTGGAAATAAATTCTGAAAAAGTGAAGGAAATGCTTTGTGGTTAGATAAAAATAAGACTAGTGCTTATGCTATTTATCAATACCTTGTTAATAGTGATGACAGCAAAGTTGAAGAATATTTGAAAGTATTTACATTCCTAACTCCTGATGAAATTATAGAAATTATGAAAAAACATAATGAAGCTCCAGAAAACAGATTAGCTCAAAAGACTTTAGCAAAAGAATTCATTACTGACCTACATGGACAAGCTGAATATGAAAAAGTTCAAAAAATTATTGACGTACTATTCTGAGACTGAGATAAATTAGAAATTATTTCAAAAATGTCTGATGATGAAAAATCTGCACTTGCTCGTGAAACTGGAAGTGTAAAAATGAATTGAAATGAAGTCAGACTCATGGATTTAATTGTTGAATCAGGTTTGGCATCATCTAACTGAGAAACTAAAAAAATGATTCAGGCTGGTTCAATTTATTTTAATGAAGAAAAAGTAGAAGATATTCAAAAAACTGTAAAATCTGAAGATTTAGTTAATTGAGTAGCATTACTCAGAAAATGAAAGAAAACTTATAAGTTAATTTTAGGGTAATCTTGTATTAGTATGGTGAAGTTTTTGAAAAAATATATATTGAAATATATTCAGATGATAAAAGAACTTCTAGGTTGGATCCTAGAGGTTTTGAACGATGAAGATTTTCGTAAAAAAACAAGGAAGGAAGCCCGACATGCATTTATGTATTTAGTATTATCTACGGTTTGAGCAATCGCAGATGCTATGGTTTTTATAATTCTGACTTCTTTAGGATTACATATTGTTCCATCTAATATAATTAGTGATATATGCTGAATGGTTACATCATTTTCACTGAACCTTAAGAAAAATTTCAATATGAATGATCATGTAAAAATGAGATGAGTGTCTTATTTTACGATTTCACTAATATGAACAGCTCTATCCACAAGTATGGTATATTTTTTCATAGAGGTAATTTGAATTCCAAATGCCATTGCGAAATTTATGCAAATCGTAATTATGGCAGTTCCTCTATATTTAGCCAATAGATCATTAACATTTAGAGACTTTTCTCAAAGCTCAAAAAATGAAAAAAAATCTGAACAGTATTCAAATATCAAATTACCATCAGAGAAAGTTTATCAACAAGCTAAGAAGTTACTTGATGATTGAAAACTTGTAGTCTTTCCAACAGAAACGATTTACGGATTAGGTGCAGATGCTCGTAATGACAAAGCTGTGCTTTCTATATTTGAGTTAAAATGAAGGCCACAAGATAATCCTCTAATTACGCATTTATGATATAAAGAGCAGATTAAAGATTATGCAACGGTAGAGAATGAAATTCAACAAACTATTATCGATAAATTAATGCCTGGGCCTCTGACTCTCCTACTCAAAAAAAAAGAATGATCTATTTCAAATCGTTCATGTCCTCTTGATTATGTATGAATTCGTTTACCGTCAAATCTAGTCGCACAAAGATTTTTGCAGGTTGCTGAACTACCAGTTGCAGCCCCAAGTGCAAATATCAGTTGAAAACCTAGTCCAACTAACGCAAAGATGGTTTACGATAATTTGCATGATAATGTGCCTCTAATCATTGATGATGGAGAATCCTTTGCCGGAATTGAATCTAGTGTAATGCGTGTAGTACCAGATGAAAATAAAAAATGAAAATTAAAAATTCAGATTCTTCGTCCTGGATTTCTTACTAAAGAGGATTTAGAAGATTGTTTCAATCATGAAATCAAGGTAGAATATACAACCAAAAATCCTGAACTTTCTCCATGAATGAGATACAAACATTATAGCATTGCTGGTCATGTCAGAATTTTTGATAATTTGAATGAAGTTGAAAAAGTATGTTTGCCCCTTTTAAGGGGAAATGTCGTCTACAACGACAAAGGGGTTGAAATCCCTCTCGGCTACGCCGTATCTCCCTTTAAAAAGGGAGAACAGGTAAAAATTTGAATTCTTCTTACTCAAGAATTGATAGATAACAATAAAAATTTAATTGAAAACTTTGAAAAAGATTGAATTACGATTATTCCACGATGAACTAAATCTAATTTAGCAAGCTGTGCTCATTCATTATTTGACCACTATCACACAGCTGAAAAATCATGAATCAATCTTCTTTTCGTAGAAAGACTACCTGAGGAATGAATCGGATACTGAATTATGAATAGAGTAAAAAGAAGTGCTGAAGTTTAATTTAAAAACTTAATTCATGACCAGTTCACTTGATTATTTACAGTTTATTCTAGACCAATTATCAGATTTACCAGAAATTTCTTATCGCAAAATGATGTGAGAATATATTTTGTATTTTCACTGAAAAATTATTGGCTGAATTTATGATAATCGTTTATTACTTAAATCTACAGAAAAAGTAAAAAATCTGATTGAAAATCTTGAAATGCAAATTCCATACCCATGAGCCAAACCAATGATTTATGTGGGTAATGTAGATAATTCTGAATATTTGGAAAATATTATAAAACTCACTTATTGTGAGCTTTTTTATCAATAAAATAAATTTTTAAATTATATTGACTTTTTTATTAAAATGTATATATACATGTATACATAATCATGTATAAAAATTTATTACATTATCATTCTAAATAAAGATGAAAAAAACATCAGACATGGAGCTTCTTACAACTACACAAACTTCAAAGAAATCTGGAATTGTGTGAAAAGCATTAACTCTCGCACTATGTGGAGCTTTAACTTTTGGTAATATCTCGTGTGGAAAGACAACTTGGAAAGATGTAGCAGATAAGCAGGAAATAATTGAAAGCTTATCATCTGATATTTCTTATTTGATTTGAGAACGTAAAAAAGTAGTAGAAGATTATAATAAACTATTAGCTTATCCTAGATCTTCTGAAAATGAGAAAGATATAAAAAAATCGTTGAATCAAATGTATGAAGTTATTGTAAAGTATGATGAAGATATTGCAGATTTGTTGGAAGATAGAATTGATGCCATAGGTGATTTGAGAGAATGTATTCCGGATGTTGTGGAAAATTTTGCTCCAAATACTCCAGCAGATCCAGCTAAATGGGATTTTTTCTTTACTATAAAATAGTAAAATAACGATTAATTAAAGAGCAGACTTTCTTGAGAGTCTGTTTTTTATTTTCTTTTGACTTTAATAATGGAAAATATAGATTAAATGAAATGTTTACATTTTTTCATGAAAAATATGTTAGCTACATGTATCTGATCATGAATTTTATGAGCTATGTTATGATATCTAATATTTTATCTTCGCTATGAATACAAAGACACCGTAAATGAGCTCCGTTCTCATTTAAAGGAAGCTAATAATCAGATTCAGCATTTGCAGGAAGAATTAGATGAATACATGCTACAAAACCAAATCTTAAAAGAAGAAGCTACAAAACTTTTGGATAAAAATGATAATTTAAATGAAGTAGTATCAGAATTGTCTACATATTATGTTCATATCAAAAAAGCTAGTGAAAAAACTCAAGAATTAAACGAATATCTTACAAATCCAGATGAGGCATTAGAAGAAAAAATAAAAAAAAGTAGTAAAAAGTCTGATGAAGAAAAAAAGTTTTTCTAGTTTTATACAAAAGTTATAAAAAGTTATGTGATATGATAGTAAACATGTTGAAATTTTATGACCACAAGAATGATATAATGCTGTAGCATCTCAATATAAAAACTCTCACGAACATTTAAATTCATTCTATCACGTAGAATTCCTACGTTTTTTGCCTAGATGAAAAATTTTTAGGATAATCGATTTATGAGCCTGAGATGGAAGAATGTTCCCTACTTTAAATAAAATTCCCCATAGTGAAATCATAGCATGTGATATTTCAGAAAAAATGCTAGAGAAATATCCAAAAGAAGCCAAGAAAAAGATAGTAAATCTGGAAGAAAAATTTCCATTTGAAGATAATTCATTTGATTTAGCTTTCTGTTTTTTCACACTTGAACATATCCAAAATATCGAAAACTTCTTCAATGAAACTTATCGCATACTTTCAAACGATGGTCAGATTTTTATTGGTCATTTTTTTCAGAGGAGGGAATTTGAACGAACTGCAAATCAAATGAAATTCAAAATTCAACAATATAAACGTTCAACTGAAGAAATTGAAAAAATCATGAAAGAATGTTTTTTCAACGTAGATATCGTTCCTATGAGCGATAAGTGAGTTCACACATGAGATTTGATTATTTGAAAAAAGTAGAACGGAAGTTCTACTTTTCATATTTTAAAATAATAAATGCTACTTCTTAATAATTGCTTCAATAGCAGCAAATGAACCCTTATCTTTTTCATTAATAATAATATAAAGTTCATCTCCTGGAGTTCCCTTAAAGAATGTTACAGCTGCTTGATTAAGGAAATAAACTGTTCCTTCATCTGTAACTGCAGTAAATTTATTGTCATCTGTGCGAGAAAGAATGGCTCTTAAATGTTTTCTATCTGCTGGTTTAATAAGTTTATAAATAAATTTTCCATCAGGCATAACCTTTAATTTTAAAGTATCTCCAGGAATAAGTTTTGTTTTTGAAGAATAGTTCATTGGAACTGGATATTTCTTTTGGTCAGCTCCAATCATAAAATAACCATCAAAAAGTCCTTCAATTACTTCTACTCATTCTTCAGAATAAGTATTAAGTTCTGCATTTCCTATTGTGTCATCTCATTCGGTTGAAGATAATGATTTTATATCCATTGGATCAAAATTAACTAGTTGGTCAAGAATTACCTTCATTTTTTTAAGTTCTACTTCTACACCTGAAATTTCATTACGAAGAAAATTAATCATTTGCTGATGTTTTTTCATTACTTCAGGATCAACTGATTCTGTTTTTTTAAGAGTTGGTTTTACAGCTTTAGATGCTGTTTTTTTTGCTTCTGTCATTTTTATTTTTGTATTTTATAAATAAAATCATACACCTAGTATACATGTTTTTTTTAATATTGCAAATTTTTACCCAGAATTTTTATCAATTTTTTTTATCTATTTCCGAAGAGATAAAAAACTGGATAAACCCCCATTTCTCAAAGAATAAAGATTGATATTTTGATATATAATTCTACTATATAAGTATAATTATTTATCAGAGAAATTACCAGTCATCACTTTCAACTCTACATGATTTACAATCACAATGTTTCTTTTCAACTAAATTTTTCAATGAGCCTGTACTTGTAAATAGTTTTATTCGAATATCTCTATTTCTGTCTCATCTTTGTCAAATAAATGCATATTTATCATTTCCTCCCCATATTTGAAAATTTGTTTCAAGATCGCTGAATCCATATTGATTTGTTGTTTTACATTCAGATAGATAATTTGTTCGAGAATATACTTTTGCGTAATGTAAATGGTTTTTATTATTTCAATATACATAAAATGTTGTTAATTTTGAATAATCATTATATGAAAGCTCTAATGTATTAACATTAACACCATCAGCACCTATTTTTAATACAAAGTCATAATCATAATCCACATATATCGTTCCACCTGTAAGATTTACGGTAATGGTTGTATATCCTCACGCTGTACTTTTAATATTTATATTATCACTACTTTTCGCAGTTTCTGGCCTTAAATCTGATCAATATATAATTCTTCAATTATAATCCGTTATTAGATCCTCTATTCGCTGCTTATTTTCATTATCATTTTTATTGTCATTAGTATTACTATTACTATTTAGATCAATACCAACATCATTAGTATTATCACTTTTATTTCCACTATTTTTGATATTCTCAACACCTCTCATCATCATAATCATTGCATTTCATCTTTTCTCGTTTGCAATATGAGATGGATTAATTATGCTTTTAATGATTCATTTGGATTGTAAATAATTTAAATGAGGTTTATAAAATGGTGAACCTTCAGTTACAATATCTCCATTTGCTCTACTTAAAGCTCTAGAAAAAACAGTAGCCCATTGTCATCTAGTAACAATATCATTTGGCTTAAAATTCTTGGAAAGCTTTCCATTATCTCATATTCACATCAATCATAATTGACACGCTAATGTAACTCAATTACCATATTGAGCATTTAAAGAGCTAGAAACATCGCTAAATAAACAATTAACTGTAGTATCAGGTTCTAATAATAACACATTCATTGCATATTGTGATATCATTTTTGCCATAGCTATCCTAGTCAATATTCAGTTCATATTTGCTTTATCTATTGTTTTTGCTGTGGTTATTCAATTGGTATATGCATATCGATAAGCATCCTGATATTCAGATGAATAATTATCAGCTAAACAACATGCACTAAAATATAATAATCAAAGGAGTCATAAGACAATAAGGTTTTTCTTCATGTTTTATTTTAGATAAATAAATATGATCGAACGATATTAAATTTAAAATTTTAATCAAGTAATTTTGAATCCCCTGAAATTACGATATAAATCGAACATTTACGTCTATAACAAAAAAGGCTCTCCATCGAACTTAATCAATGATTAGAGCCACTATTTTTGAAAAAACTCGCTTTTTTGCCCCAGCGCGGAGTCGAACCGAGATTACAGTCTTCGCAGGACTGTGTCCTATCCATTGAACGACTGGGACTATTAACTATTCTTAGCGGATTAATTATAGCAAATCACCATTTAAAAACAAGACAAAATTTTCAAAATCAGAATTTTTACTTGATTTTTCTTGGATTAAAACTATACATTTGACAAATAAATTTTTATTTTATTATTTTTTTAAAATGCCAGAAGAAATTAAAACTCAAAATGAACCAAAAAACACAGTTGCTACTGTTGGAATGTGGTTTAGTATTATCGGTTTGATAGCACTTATTACTGTATTCCTTGCGTGGCTTTGATTTCCTATGTTGTTCGTATGATTCATATTATGAATAATTGGATTATTTTATAAACCAAGAGGAAAAGCTCGAGTTGCAGTGATTATTCCTTTGGTTATATTTATTACTTTGGCTTCTATAGCGTGTTATGTTTGGAAATCAGTTAAGACTCCAGCAAATGAGTTTATGGATTGGGCGAAGCCTCAATTAGAACAATTAGAAAGCGAAGATTTTGATGAAGATAGATTTGAACAAATTTTGCAGTCAGAATTGAATAATATGACTAATGATAAATCTGATGAGGATCGAAAGAATTTATTTGAGGCAAGTACAGGTTCTAATTTATTGGAGAAGGGGTCTTATCTATTTTTCTCTTTAGTAAGACAAAGTATGGAAACAGCTTTAGATAAATATAATAATGGTGAAAATGTCGAAATTGATGAAGAAGACGATAATGTTATAGATGTTGATGTTGAAGTGGAAGGTGATGAAGAAGATGAAGAGTCTGAAATTGATGAACAAGAAGAGGTAACATTAGAGCAACCAAAAGCTCAGAATGATGAAACATTTTCTCAGAGTGAAAAGAATGATATAGAGCAAGTTATAGATATTTTGGAATAGTATTATTTTCGAATTATTTATAAAGTTAAGGGAGGTTAAAAAACCTCCTTTTTTTATTTGAATTTTTTTGATTGATTTTTGATTATCAAAAAGTCTGATTTTTTTTGACTTTTTTAAGTGTTTGGATTATAATTAGTATGAGATTTATGTTTATTGAATATTGTTGATGGCAATAACTAGAGAAGAATGTATAACTTTACTTAAAGATCAATTTGTGTCAGATTTTTCTCAAATGGATAATGTTTGAAAGCTTATATGATCTTCATGGTGAAATAATAGAGATGAATGTCTTTCTTATTTTGATAATAGTCCTAGCAGTATATGAGAAATTTTAAATTGATGGAAGGCAACTGAAAAAGAGTGAGTGATTAAAGAAGAGAAGGTGGAACAAACTCCGCAAAAAACGGAAAATAGATTTTCAGCGGCTGTTCAGTCTTTGTCATTTGAGAATGCAAACTATGATAATCCATTTGTAATGTTGCATACTTTGTGAGTGATTGGTAAATGGATACTTATATGAATTTTTTTGATGATACTCTTGTGATTGTTTATTAGGGTAATGAAGATCTTTTTAAGATATTTTTATTGATTTTGTAATGCACATAGAATTATTTTTCTTAAAGTCCTTTTGCCTAGGTGAGATTGAAAATCTGATCGTGAACAAGAGAAAGAAATAGCGAAAGATATGAAAGAAAAAATTGGAAGAATGTCCCAAGTATTGTGAAATTTGCATAAGATGAATGAGGTAAGTACTCATGAAAAATTGATGCAGTACTTTTTTTGAAAGCATAAATTAGTTTTTATTTATCAGTATGAAAATAGTCAGCTTTCTTGTTTGGTTTGAACATATCCAGAATATCAAGATATGGTCGAAAGTGCTATTGCTTCGCAATATGCAGCCGCATCTATAGAAAGAGTATCTAAGCCAAAATTTTTTAAGAAAAAGTATTCTGATGTTCAAGTACTTGAAACAAAAAAAGATCCATTATATACGATTAAGTTATATAAAAATATTCCAGACGATCCGATAAATAATATCATAGACTCTATGGGTAAAGTAAGTGCGGAGGATACCGTAAGTATAGTTTTTGTCGTCAAACCTGAAAAATCTACTTTTAATACCCGTAGACAAGTTGCAGCAGATAGACTGTACAAAAATTTAGATCTTTACGAAATGAAATGGTGGAATTGGAAGAATTTGATTAATCCTTTTAAGTGGATTGAATTTGCTATTTTGTGACCAAGAAACAGGTTGATATCTAGTAAGAAGGAAGAGAAGGATATTACAATGGTTCGTATGGTTAAGGCTAAAGAAGATAGTAGAAATGCTATGTGAGAAGAAGCAGCAAATCCAACGTTTCGTTCTACGATTTCAATTATAGCATCTAGTAATGTAAGAGAAAGACCTAGAGAAATTATTAATAATTTGGAGAGTGCGTATAATGTTTATAGTGATGAGTATAGTAATTCTCTTGAATGTTCAAATATGAAACATGATATATTCTGATTTTTTTATATACCTTTGTGGACGGCTGGGGTATCTATGTATTTAACGGGATTCTTTTCTAAATATTCGTATTTTTCTACAAATGAATTGTGTTCATTATATCATTTTCCAGATTGATTATATAATCGTTCTCCAGCAATTGAGTGGATGCAATATAAAGTAGTAGCACCTCCAAGTAATTTACCATCTTTTAGTGATGATGAGTGGAATGGAAGGGTTATTTCTTGAGTTTTAGCTGAAAAGTATAAAAAATGAAATTTGTCGGCAATTCTTGATGAGTATCCAAATCATTGGGCGGTATGAACGAAAACGGAAGAGGTGCAAGAATTAAAGTTATTGGATGATTGTAGTGGAAAAGAAAAAAAAGAACATAATATTATTGTAAATAAAAATAATATATCCTTAAAAATTATTCGTGAGAATGAAAGTTTTGAATCTATAGTGGAATGTGCAAAAGATTGAAAATATGATATTACGGAAAAAGATGAAATATATTATATTAAAATTAAAACGAAGGAGTGATCTGAAATTAAACCAATTTCTGAATGTTCAGAAGAAGAATTGGTTGAAAATAATGTTGTAGAAAAGGATTGAGCTCTTTATTATAGGATAGTAACTGAAGAAGAAATTATTAAACCGATTTCTGAATGTTCTAGTGAAGAAAAAGAAAAAAATGGAGTGGTAGACAAGGATTGAAAAATATTCTTGGAAGTAAAAGGTCAGAAAATTGTAAAATGATATAAAACATATAAATGATGAGTACTCTTATGAGTGAATATTTATAGAAATGTTTATTCTCCTGTGTATATTAAGCGTGATGATAGAACTAGACATCATTATTGTATTTGAAAATCAGGTACCTGAAAATCAGTATTTTTACAGACATTAGCTAGACAAGATATTTGGAATGGTGATGGAATTTGTCTAATTGATCCACATGGAGATTTGGCTGAAGATATGCTCGCTTATATTCCAAAAGAAAGAGCTAAAGATGTGGTATATTTTGAAGCATGAGATGAAGAAAGACCAATGTGACTTAATCTTTATGAAATTGATAATCTTGATCAGGCAGATAGAACGGTAAATGATGCTACAGAAATTTTCTTGAAAATGTTTGGACCGGAAATATTCTGACCAAGAATTCAGGAATATTTTAAATATGGAAGTCTTACTTTACTTGAAGATTTTGAGGATAGACCAACATTACTTGATGTAACGAGATTATTTACAGATGATGGTTTCCGTGAATTTAAACTCAAAAAAGTAACAAATGCTGTAGTAAGGAACTGGTGGGAAAAGACTTATAATGCAATGTGAGATAGAGAAAAACAGGAAATTATTCCATATTTCTCTTCTAAATTTGTATCCTTTAATACAAATAGACTTATTAGAAATATTATATGACAAACAAAATCAGCATTTCAGTTTGATGATATTATGAATAATCAAAAAATTCTTTTGATCAATCTTTCAAAAGGTAAAATTTGAGAATTGAATGCGCAGCTTCTAGGTATGATTATTGTGTCTAAGGTTTATAATTCAGCGATGGCTAGGGCTAACATCCCAGAAAAAGATAGAAAGGATTTTTATCTTTATGTCGATGAATTTCAGAATTTCGTATCAGGGACATTCGCAGATATTTTATCGGAGGCCAGGAAATATAGACTTGGATTGATTATGGCCCACCAGTATATCGCACAGCTTGATCCTGCAAAATGACTTTGAGATTCGTGAGGATGAAAATCTGATGTAAAAGCAGCAGTATTTGGTAACGTTGGTACAATGATGTCATTCAAGGTAGGTGCACCAGATGCTGAGTTTCTAGAAAAAGAATATTCTCCAGTTCTTTCTGGACAGGATATTGTATGAATTGCAAACTATAAATCGTATATCAAGCTTAATATTGATAATGCGACTACACGTGTATTTAGTATGAATTCAATTTATACTAAAGATTATCAGAATAAAAAAATAGTTCCAATTTTGAAAGAATATTCGGCTAAAAAATATGGAAGAAGAAGAGAATTCGTAGATGCTGAAACTAGAGCAAGACTTGGACTTTCAATTGAAGAAAGTGATTTACCAGAAAATTCTGACGGTTGAAATGATTCAGGTGATGAATAGTTAAAACTTTGTCGTTCATGAGTGATGTGTTGTAGTATTATAAAAATTTTCGGGTAAAAAGTTTTTTATTTTTTAATATTTTTAAAATTAGATGATGAAGAACCTTAATGGCTTGATTTTATAAAATTAACTTGATTTGACTTTTTAATACATTTTACTACAAATGGTTTGTGGTTTTTTTATTATGTATATGAGATGAATATTTTGAAAAGGTTATCTAAACATTTGATTATAATTTTTCTTTGAGCTGTTCTAGCATTTTTTGTTGCACGAATACAATATGATACGCACGATTTATCTGCTAGTGTTTTATCTATCACGGAGCAGGATTTTTTTGAGTCTACGGAATGGGATGCATGATATAAAAAGAAAAACCAAAAAATTGAGGTATTTTTGTCGGAACAAGTTAGAAATGAATGAAAATTAGAGATCTCTATCATTTTTTCTCCGGCTGATATTACTCGATTTATAGATGAAATAGATACTAAATATTCTGTAGATATTGTTGAAATTAGTGAATGAAATTTGGTATTGAGTGTTGAATGATATGATGTTTGAGACTTATCAGAATGAATCTTTGAATTGCCTTATAGTTGAGATTCTAGGGGAGTGGCTTTAGAATCTGTAAAATCATTAAGTAAAGACTTTGCTATTTGATCTCTGGATGACATATGAAAAGATGAGCAGATTCATTAGTTTTTATATTTTTTGTCTTGTAGAATGAAAAAGTTTGTAGCTGGAATTTTTACATTTCTATGGTTAGGGTTTTGAGTAATTTTTGCTCAGAATATTTTGCCGGATAGCGTAGAAATTACGGTAAAAGATCCTATAATTATGTGAGAGGCTACGAATCTTAAAGTTAGAATAATGAAAAATGGTTCGAAAATGACTTCTTATGATGGAACTATATGGATGGTCGTAACAGAACAAGATTGAAAGAAACTTAGTGATAATGAATATACAGTGCCAAGTCGTTGAATGTATAGTTTTTTGTCATCGGATTTATGAGAAAAAGAGTTTCAAAGATGATTGGAAATAAAAAAAGAGTGAACATTTTATATAGAAATACAGGATTTGAATGAGAATGAAGACAAAATTTTATGAAAACAGTTAATACATGTGGTTAGGTGAGATTCGACGGGAGAAGTTAAGAATATTAATATTTTGAATCCAATTACTAGTTCAAATTTGATTGGAGATAAGGTAGAAGTTATATGATCGGCAAAAGATATACCAAATTCTGAAGCGATTATTTATATTGATGAAAAGGCAGTGTGAACAACAAGAGTTGGCTCTGATTGAATGATAAATCATACAATATGAAGTGTTGAAGCGTGACAACATAGTTTACTTGTTGAGATTCCAGATTTAGCTTGAAATGTGATGTGAAGATCTGAAAAAATATTTTTTACGATTTCGCCCACAGGAAATAATGGGATAAGAGATATTGATATAGATCCAGAAAAGTGACTTATGATTTGAGATATGACTAATATTACTGTATATACAGATGATATGATAGAATCTGTGAAAATAAGGTTGTCAGATAGAACTGAAAATGAAAGTATGGTTATGAATAAGATTGGAAATTGAGAGTTTAGTCAAAATGTGTTTTTGATGTGAACATGAGAGGTTTCGTTGTCGTTTGATACTTCAGCGTCAAATGGTAGTGTGAATCAATCTTATGATAACTATAAAAAAATTATAGTGTGAGAGGTGCCATCGGTGTATGATATTAATGTAGATATAAATTCAATTTCTCAAATTGCAGATGTATCGTGGGAAGTAAATAATCGTTCAGTTGTATCTTCATATTTAGTTAATTGGTGGGTAGATTGATCTGATGTTTTATCATGAAAGGATTGGTCAGATAAACCATCATTTAGATTTAGTGATGTGCCTTATGATACGGTAATAAAATTAAACGTTACTCCATATCGAAATAATCAAGATAAACATTGAGCGCCGTCTGAAACAATTAAATTTGTTATAACAAAAAATCAGGATACATGTTGAAATTTAGTTTGTGATGATGGAGAAAGTCATGAATTGTGTCCACAAGATTGTTATTGATCATGAGAGGCAACGATATTTTTATGACCATCTTGTCCGAAGCAAACTATTTCTGTGAGTACAAAAAAAGTATGAGATAATTATTATCTTGTTTGGGATAAGGTGGATATGGTTACTAAGTATATAGTGTATAGTTCGTCTAGTCCAGATTGAAAAAATAAAGTAAAAGTCTATGAAACTACTGATACAAGTTATGAATATCCATTTGATCGTGAATCAAAAGAGGATGTGTTTATGTATTTTTGGGTAGTTTGAATCTGTGAAGATGGAGAAGAGCTTGAGTTGACAGGAGCAACTAAAGTACAAGTTTGACCAGCTGAAAATTTTTTCTTGCTTGTATGTTTGACTTTTCTGATATATGCAGGAATAAAATTATTTAGACAGACGGAGGAGTAGAATTATAGTAAGGTATATGTGATTCTTGATTTAATAATGTAAATGTTAAACAAAAATGAAAGATTTTCCTAAAAAATATAATCCTAAAGATTTG
>Ga0310697_10000983_pt1 | contig 35442 bp, 71 predicted proteins | sample 172DNAGHGlowgp2_FD_203883 | JGI IMG/M metagenome (GOLD analysis project Ga0310697, IMG submission 203883) | Sheep rumen microbial communities from Palmerston North, Manawatu-Wanganui, New Zealand - 1728 DNA GHGlow gp2 (v2) (version 2) | ecosystem: Host-associated > Mammals > Digestive system >... | reverse complement strand
CCGTTAAAACTGGGATGTTTTCTATAAGCGTCAGTCCTACTGTTTCGATTATAGACAAGATCGCTGTTAAAATAGCTGTAATCGTCTCAGGATTCGAAAGAGCTTCCGCAATGTAGCTTATAACTAACATCATGTTTTCAATGAAAATCGGGTAGTTGTCTATAAGAACCTGCGCCAGCATCACCATAATGTTTACAACGCCCTCGATCAACACCCCGCTGTATTCGCCGATCCACGTCAGAACAGATTCTATAAGCAACCCAACTGTTTCAGACAGCTTTTCACCGCTACCGAGGATTCCCTCAATAAGCTTTAAGACAAGGTCAAATCCTGTTTGTATAAGCATATCGGAGTTCTCAACGATTGCGTCTGCAAGTGACCCAAGAAGCGAAGCGGCAGTTGTCAACAACTCTGGAACAACGCTGTCAAACATGCCAACCAAAGAGCCAGCTAACCTCGGCGCCGCCTTCGTTATTGCCTGTGCTATCCCTGAAAGAACCCTTGATACAACAGGCGCGAGGTTCCCCATCATCGTCTCGACCGAATCAATCAAAACCGTGACAAGGTTCTCAATATCAGCGTTTGAATCGCCAAACCCAGTAAGCAGGTTTTTCCATGCAGACTTCATGGCGTTTGCACTGCCGGATATAGTGCTTGCGGCCTCCCTTGCGGTTGTACCTGTAATCCCCATTTCCGTCTGTACAACATGGATAGCCTCAACAATATCCGAATAGCTTGATATGTCGTACTTTACGCCAGAAACTTTTTGCGCACTTTTAAGAAGCTCTTCCATGCCTTCTTTGGTACCCGCGAAACCGAGCGCCAGGTTATCAAGCATGGTGTAATTTCCACGTGAAAAGCCTCTATAAGCGTTCTGAACAGCCTCCATTGAAGTGCCCATCTTATTGACATTATCTGCCATGTCGGTAATGGACATATTCATTAGCTTTGCCGCTTCTGACTGATTCCCGCCGAGGGAATTGATCAATGCCGCCGCCGATTGGATAGAGGTTTCCATATATTCATTGGCGGAAACGCCTGCCGTTTTGAAGGCCGCACTTGCGTCCTGAATAACGCTTTGCGCCGCGTCGCCGAAAAGCGTTTCAATACCGCCGACAAGCTGTTCATAATCCGCATAGCTGTCTGTTGCAGATTTTGTTATTGCGGTAACGCCTGCCGCCGCCGCCCCCATTGCAACCGTAGTAGCTTTACCTATTGCCCCAAGAGCTTTACCGATGCGGCTACCAAAAGACTGCGTTTGTCTTTCGGCATTGTTCATTTCGCCCTCATATTCAGATGTGTCTAAGCGAATGGCCGCCATCAACTCAAATAGATTCATTTTCACCTCCAAGCTTATTCAGCCTGTCGCTGATTCCGCTGATTATATCCTCCGCAGTCCGCTTTTCTTCTGGCTTGAACAAATCAGCATACCGGACATTAAGACCTCCCAAAACCTTTAGCCCATCTGTTACATATACACGATACGCCCAGTCACGCCTGTATGCTTCATAACGTGCCTGAGCGTACCTAAGAAACGCTGTAATATTTACTGGGCCTCGGTAATCACCGATGCAGAGCCAGATGAGGTCTGGGTCTGACTCTGTAAGCCAAAAAGGCTCATAAACTCTTTATCAGATGCAAGCTTCACCGTGTCCATTAGCAGCGACGCCGCATTGCATTCATATTCATCAACTGGCGTTTCGCTAAGGATCGCGAAAATCTCAATTACGTCTTTCGGGCTTTCCGAAAGAACTTTTGAGAGGAAATCAATCGCAGTGCCTTCTGGCTTTTCTCCTTTGTCCCTCATTTTTAGAACGATTCGGGATATTGGGCTTAGAAGCTTTGCGACAACAATTACACCATCCTCATTTTTAAACTCTGATAGCAATTTCATTATGGTGTCCCTTCCGCAGAGTAGAACTCCATCGGCATCACGCTCTGTGCGTTAATTGATACGTGTCCCGTAATCTCAAGACTGATCTGCCCCTTGCCGTTCTTCGTGGTCTGCAGGCTGAAGCCGCCAGTAGACAAAGCGTTCATGATTTTCACGGCTACAAAGCCGCCGTCTGCCTTGTCGCCTACCCACCAAAGGTCAGCAAAGTCGGTCTGAGCAAGGTCTCTTCGAGGGACAATTTTAGACGTGTTTGTGCCATCAATATCTGCCGCGCCAAGTGCAAGCTTGATAAGTTCAGGGCTCGTTCCAAGGCCGGTAGTAGACAACGTGCATTCCCAACCGTCAAGATGCTTTAGCTCTTTCATGTTGTTCGGGACGTTGTCGATATCCTCACCATAGTCGGAATATGTCGGAACACAAGACACCTGAATGCCTCCAGTCGTAGCGCAAACAATTGCACTGTCAGGCGGAGCAGTAGGTGTAGCAGGGTCGAACGTTTTGAGCAGAACGCCAGCATCCGTCTGTAATGCATCGAAGGTGTTCTGCGGAATAACAGTAAATTTTCCCATTTTTCACTCCTTAGTTGGCGGAAAAATACTCCACCATAATGTTCAAATAGATACGGCGCACCATATCATTTTCGTCTGTCATTCGCTGTGCGAATGGAGTCCCCATCGTTATATACACTCGGCCTCCGTCAAAAGGTATAGCGGACGGGTACATCTCGGATATTGCAACGGCTACATCATAGGTTTTTTTGCTTAACCGTTCCCACGATGTACCGTAGTCCCACAAAGAAGCGTACATGGCCAACGGGCGGTCGAGACTGTCCATGATAACATTGTACGTTATTCTCGGATAAGTAGCGTCATCAGGGACAGTCCCTTCGTCATATGCAGGCCACCCGAACCCTGACCAGAACGCATGAATTGCTTGAGCCTTATCCATTTGGCAAGCTCCATTCCTCGGCAGTCACCTGCCGCATATCAAGCGTTGCGCTCTTAGGTGTGTACTTATCATCCCCATCGGAAGTAACACGGAACACTTTGCCATCTGATAAACGGCGGAATACATCATGATATTCCAGAGTTAAGGCACGCGAAGTAGTAACTGTATATAAGGAGGAAACACCCTGTTTATCTGCAACACGGGCTTCGATTGAAGTATCAAACGTGATTGCCGCTTGAAACTCTGCCCCATCAACCCATGTTGTGATGTACCCGCCGTAGCCATCAGATGCAGATGCCGTTTGCTTGTTTAGAAGCACGTAAGTTTCCATTGCTTCAGATAAGAGACTCATAACACCGATATCCTCCTGTACGCATTCAGCCGTGTAGCAAACTGATCCTGCCAACTGTACCCTGCGCTTCCGTTTGCACTCGTACCCTTGCTGTAAGAATATCCGCCGAAGCTTTCAGATGTGTACGGGCTTGCTAATACGTTAGCATTAGATGCGACCCAGTCCTCGATTTCTGTAGCAAGAGCCACAACCGAAGGCGGAACGGACATTGCCCAGATAGAGCCTTTGAACGTTTCGTCTTTAAGTTCGGTAGCAGGGTACTTATACACACCATCATTTAGCGCCGAACCGACAATACGGAAATACTGCCCGTCAAGCAAGAAGTCAAGGCTTATCGTCCCTCCAGAAATAGTAAACGTCCCGGAGTGGATGTCTTCTTCTCTGTGGGTCAAGAAGTAATTTCTGATTTCTGCGCAAAGTTCGGTTAACATTTGTTCTCCGTTTCATATTAAGCTTACATTACTTATGTGGCAAGGATCGTAATTGCCGGTTCCGCAACAATAGAGTTATTTTTTACTCCTTTGACCTCAATAACGGCATTCACCGTGTCATTTGTGCTCAAATATGTTGACTGCCACGTTGCTCTTACGTTCGTCGTGCAATTACTTCCTTCCACAGAAATGCCCGTTGCCTGAGCATTCACAATAATGTAGCCCATTCCGTAAGTCCCAGGATAACCCCCGGTCAAATACGACAAATTGAACTCCTTGTTGGTACCCGTTGATATACTTGTGTACGGTTCCTGTTTTATCTCAAATCCTTTATCCGTAAAAACATAAGAGTTCTGTACAGATATTCGCTTTGTGGAAGAACTTGAATTAGTGATTTTCAAAATTGCACACGCAGGTGATGCATTAACATTTACATCCGCCGTCGCATACTGCGCCACATCAATTCCGGTACCATTCTGCGTAATCGTGATTGTTCCTGTCGGTTCAATTCCGCCACCGCCAACAACGCCTTTCAGCACCTTTTCCTTGACGTTCAGCGGCGCAATATCCTCGCCCTTCAGGAAGTATTCCTCACGAGTGAGCGGAGTTACCTCCGCTCCGCTCGCGATCAGTTCTTTTCTTGTAGGCATAAGCACCTCCTATTACGGTGTTTCCTCGCCAAATTCGACAATTGCCTCGCCGTCAGCGTATTCCATCCACAGTGTCATACCCATAATTGCAAAGGATTCGCCAACAGCAGTGCTGTAATTGCCGTTTGCGTGGAAGCCGATAAGGTTCGTCTCTCCTTCAACGGTGTAGTTTAAGCCGAGCTGTGCAAACTCCCCATCACCCGGGTCAACATAATAAAGGACAATGTTTTCGGAAGGGATTGCAACTACCGTTCCAGACGGGACTTCGCTCGACAGGATAACAGTACGAGCGCCAAGGAAGTTCTCAACATAGTCAAGCCCGAACTGGCTCTGTACAGAAATATCAGCCGCGCCGAGGTATGTGTACACATCCATCGTGTTCACAAACACAACAATGTCCGTAACGGAACGATGCATTCTCTTAAACTTGTCACGCACAAGTCCGATAGCCTGAGACACGGCCATCTGGAACGTGAGCGGGTCTTCCGTAGGAGCGAGAGCGCTCGAGTTAGTCAGTAACGTGTTATAGAAGTTATCCATAACAACGCCCTGAAGCTCGTTAAGGAATGCATCATCAGTGCGCTGTACTGCGATCTGAGCACCGTATTTGTTTACATCTTCAATCGGAACAGCTTTCGCGTATTTAAGCAGATCAAGGTCAGCATAAGAAGCCTGATTCACCGTTGCTTTGCTGTAAGGGATAACATTGCCGGGATTGACATTGCCATCTTCAAGAGTCACAGATGCAGTATAAGAAACAAGCCGACTTCCCGGGGCCTTGCGGACGGGGCGCATAATGCCGAGAACTTCACGCAGGGCATCCCAGTTCTGCCCAAAACGGGTTACAAAGTCCATTTCACGAGCCGTAATATTGGTATAAACGTTCGGCAGGGAATCACGGGGATTGGTAAAGGTTTCAACATTGGTAACTGCCATTTTAGTTTTTCTCTCCTTGTGTAATGTAGGTTGCCCAAGCTTTCTGACGTTCTGTCGTGTCCTTAATCTTCATTATATCGGCTTTTGTCAGAGTGGCGGGCTGTCCGCCAGACGGCGGTGTTACAGGGTTTGCACCCTTCTTCTGCTGACTTACAACAAGTCCAGCAAATGTTCCGCTTACGAGTGCATCAAGGGCTTTCGTGTCCTTGATCTTTCCGCTTTCGTCAAGCTCCAGAGCCTCGGCCTCTTCGTGCGATCCACGCAGGGCAATTTCAAGATTCTTCCCGGTGATGTTCTTGCTTTCAAAATACGCCTTGACAGCGGCTTCTTTGGCGGCTTTAGTCTCCTTTGCGGTTACGTCTTTCTTGTAGTCCTCAAAGTCCTTATGTTCCTTCTCGTACTTTGCTTTGTAATCGCCTTTCTGCAGGGTTTCAAGCTCCTTCTGTGCCTCATCGTATTTCTCTGCTTTTTCCTTCAGGTCATTCAGCTTGTCCTTCAAGCCGTTCACAGTTTCCGTGTGTGCCTCGATAATCTGCTCAATCGCCTTTTCGTCAACGTTAAGAGCCTCAAGCATCTTTCTCGTAAGTGCCATCTGTAATCCTTCCTTTTCTTTGTCCCAGTTCTTCGGGCGGATTTGTCGTGCCACAATTCTTCGTGGTACTTTCTTTATAACATAACGAAGCAGGGCTTGTCAACCCTGCAACGCTTTTTTCACTATTTCTCTGTATTCATCAACATAGTTTTGAACCGCAGGCCGCAAATAAGGCCTCGGCTCCATTTTTGATGTGCCGAGCTCAACATATGCGGCGTATTCAACGTTTGTCCCGATATACGCCGTGTCGTCGTCCCTTGCGTGCGTCAAACTGTTTCTCAACCGCCCTGTACGGATATACCCACGTTCAGGTGTGTCATATACTACTGCGCTTATCTCGTCTTTTGCGTGCGTTTCTCCAACAAGCCCTATGGCTTCAAGAGCCTGCGCTATTGCTTCGGGTAGGGCATTCTTAAACAGGTCGGCGTTTGAGTTTATTGTTACATCAGCCATCAATAAACACCCCCCTCCCGCATTTCTTCCCATGTAAGAAGGTCTTTTGTTTCGCCCGTCTTAGGGCTTACAAAGCCCTCAACGAAGGAAGCCATTGTACATCGGCAGTTATACACATTTGCGGGGTCAGCGTCCGGGTCTCCCGGATACATTATGTCTCCAAGGCTGTTCTGGAACGGCTCATCTACATCAACGATTTGATCGTCAAGTTCAAGGTGTTCTTCCCGTGTTCGCGGGTCGTGCGTAGCAATCCACCTTTTCTTAAGAATTATACCTTGTTTTTGCGCATCATGATAGCTGTCCATTCGGCCTTTGTTTTCTGCGCTTGTAGTCGTTGTCCGTGCGTTTCGTAGTGCGCTTTTTTTCTCCATTCCGACAACGTTTTCAAGCCGCTTCGCTATCTTCTGAGTACTTTCCCCTTGTATAATTCCTTGCAACACCTCCGAGTTGACTTTCTGTGTATTCCAACGCTCAACCTTCTTGCCGTCAACTTCTTTATACGGCAAGATTGTTTTGTCAGATGTTGCAAGGTTTCGAACCGTAGAAGCATCAACAAGCTCAAACGAATAGCCCTTTATTCCGCTCGTTGCGTCTTCCAGCGCGTTGTAGTTGAGCGCATATATTTCAGGGAGTTTACCGTTCACGTATTCCGTTGCGATCTTGTCAGCGTTCAACATTTCCTTCGAAACGGTTTTCACCATCTCATCCCAATGTTTCCCGCTCATAAGCTGATTCTTTCGCCACCGCTTGTACTCTTCCTCTGTTATTTCGCCTGCCTTCAGCTTTGCCTTTTTTGCGTTATCCTTGCGTTCAAAGGCTTTCCAAAAGTCAGCCGTCTTCTTATCTAACTCTTTCTTTGATCGTTCGTAAATGTTAGACAGATGCCTCTCCATCTCCGCTAATTTCTTGTCCGTCTTCTTGTGCGCTGAATCCATCTTCTGCCTCCGTTAACCGTCCCATATCTTCATCGACTCGCTGTGCAAGAACATCTTCCGCTTTGTCGCCATCCCCAAGCACTTCAAGGATTTTCTTTGCGACGTATTCCTCAGAAAGATAGCTTGCCGCGCTCAAAACGTTCTGAATTGTTTCCTGCTGATTGACGATCATGCTTCTTGTGTATGTCGGTTCGTCGTCAATGCCAAGAAGGGACAGTAGCTGATCTATAAACTCCGTGACTTGATATTCAAAGAGATCCGCCTTTGCGTTGAGCGGTTCGTATGCCGCCTCAATCTGCGTTGCCGTTGTTGCGCCTCCTGCGATCGCTTTTACATCCAGCGCCATAAAGTCATCAAACAACTGCGAGCGGAGCCTTTCAAGGGCTGTTTCGTTCGCCGTGAACGGGGCTTCTATTGTATGCGCCTCAATAGACGATCCATCATCGCCGTCTGCGTGGGCTACGTGCAGGGTCTTCAGCCGTTCGACAAACTTCACATCGTCAATATCGTCCATCCCGCCGCAGTTTTTCAGCACCCAATAAATCAGGTTGCCATCATCGACATTATTAACAAGCGCCGAAGCCATCAGGTCATAGGCGTCAAGCGTTTCCTTGTTGCCGACAAGCTCTGACTGTTTATTGACGTTATACATAGGTATAACAGGGAAGCCGGGATAGTTCCCACCGTTGTATATTTCAATGCCAGAAGCTTCTGACCGCTCAACGATCTGTATATAGTCTCGTTTTTGCTGAAGTACGGACATTTCTTCGTCCTTGCGTTTTATGTACTCCGTAAAGCCGTCAACTTCAAAAAGCGTTGCTCTGAGCGGTTTGTTTGAATCAACCTGCCAATAGCGGACGCCTGCTCTTAGTGCGCCGTTTTCCTCATCATAGAGCGGGGCAAACGCAGGTTCCTTGTCCGTGTTTGATACGCCCATAATTTCAAGGTGGTCGACATTCCAAAAGCCGTAAGCCGCTCCGCCATTCATGGCTTTTGTTGCAAGACGCTGAATTGCTTTGTCAAAGCCCTTGCCGAGCCTTTCCTTCGTCTTTTCATCACTGAACGACACGCCGTTTCCAAGCAGGAACTGAACAGCCTGCGTCAGAAAGTAAAAGTAGTACCTGCAAGGGATTTTATTATTCGCCGAGTAGTTGTCCGGCACGGCCTGCCCCAAGAGGTTATACATTAGCTTCTGCGCCCTCATTATAGTCGGGTTAAGGTGCTTGTAGTAAAGCTCTGCGTCAGCAGCCGTTCTATGTTCTTCGCTGTTCACATGGTCATTTATGACCTGCATAACAAAATTCATGCGGTCTTCTTCGCCCGCTCCGACCTTAATTAAATCCTGATACGTTTTCATTCTACACCACCATTAAGCCTTCCGTTTGTTTCAATGTCTGCAATCATTCTTTCCTCAAACGCCTTTACCGCCTTCGATACTTCCTCCGCCTGCCTCAAGTCATTTTCCGTAATCCGTTTGGTTTCCATTCTGCCCTCACATTAGTATCGCCTTGTAATTGCTGTTGTCCGCCTTTTTGTACAGCATCCTTGCCAAGCTCGCCGCTGAATCTGGCGCATCATCGTGTTCCGCATCCTCAAAATAGTCTGTTATTTGCCTGATATACTCCGGGTCTGTGCCTTCCACAAAAACAAGGTCTTTCCAAATCGCCTTTAAGTACGTGACGATCTTCATATACTTATTCATCTTTTCCGCATACAGTATAACCTTTATGCCCAGTTTGCGCAAGTCCTTGCCGACCATTCCTTTATCAGCATTTGACTCATTCAGCAGTTTTCCGCACAAGAATCGTTCATAATCCGCTTTTATCAGGTCATAACAGTCTTCAACGTGTTTCCTGCGCATTTGCCCGTACAGATAATACTTTCCGCCATGCCTGTTCATCACCGACCAAGCCGTGAAGTCCTCGCCGTAAAATGCGCTGTCAAGATGCATAAGCCCGTTCTTGCACAGTTCCGGGTCTGCTCCTGTCTGCGGATCGGTAAAGATGACGTTTTCAGAGGCTATTATTCTAAGTTCATAGTTGCACGCGAATAATGACGGCAACATACTTTCCCGGATTTTCTGAAGCTGTTCTTTCGATATTAACCCGGTAGTATTGCAGTCATAAATATGGATATTATCCATAAGCGTGAACACATCTTCTTCGTGCCATTTTGTGCCGAGATTTATAATCCTTCCACCACGATTCCGTATATTCTGCAATTCTTGATACTGGAGCTTTGTTTTATCACGTTCTGCTTTACTTGTCCTGTCAAGCACGTTACAAATATCATCAGTAATAACAAGGTCTGCGTGTTTGCCAGTTATTGATGATTTCAATCCTATTCCCAGCAACTGTGAGGCTCCTGATGCCGACATATACAGATTTGTCGTTATTGCAGATGCCGTTGCCTCTCTGAATTCAATCGGTCTTCTATACAGAATTTTTGATATGCTTTGCAGGGCTTCTGATTCCAAAGCTTTTTTGACCATGCGAATCATTTCCGCCACATCATTATCAGCTTTTCGCAGAAAGATAATATTGACGTCCGGCATAACCACCATTATCAAGGCTATGCATACAGACAAAACAGAGCTTTTATAACTCCCGCGGTGCGCAAGAAGAGTGTAATCAGATTTCCCCGTTATGATTTCACGCATCCATTCATTATGCGGAAATAATCGCACATCTTTAAACCCTACATCCTGCGCTATTACATAAGGGTTATTCTTTATGAGATCAATAGCATATTCTACGTTATTCATATTTCCAAATAAATCCTGCAGATTGTTTAGCTTTGCCAATCAGCACGTTTCGAATGGAATTCCTGCTTTTTAGCCCAACTGCTTCGGCGGCTTCCTTTATGCTGATATATTTTCCTATTACATTTCCGTCCATATCCAACTGCAATACAGGCTTCCCGCACTTTATTGATATTTTCTTTTTCGTTTCCTCAGATAATCGTCTTTTTGTATTTGCAATGCCTATCTTTGCGCAATGTTCAGGCGTGAACTTTTTCCCTTTCTTTGTTTCTGACATTTTGCGCTTTGTTTCTTCTGTCGCTCTATGTTCTTGTTGCCCTCCATAACTCTTGTTATAGCCGTGTTTTGGATCGGCGCTTTTATAATCCCGGATAAACTGTATTTCCTTTTCGTCAAGTTCCGTTTCGTCACACTCGCACAAAAGTTCCCAAGTAAAAGCATAAGGGCTTTTGTTATAAGCCCTTTGCATATGTTCGTTGTCATGCCGATTCCATTTTAACTTGCTGAAGTGATTGCAAATTCTGTATTCTACATCAACAGACTGCCCTATATACACTTTGCCGTCTGCTATGTTTTTTATGATATAAATGCCAATCACGCCGCGTTTCATGTTTCTTCTTCCTTCATAAGTCTTTTTACGTATTCAACGCTTTGTTCATATTCCATATCAATATTTACCTGTTCGACCTTCTGAACAGGATCTTGTCCAACTGTAGAGCGTATTGTTTCAAACGCCTTTATATTTCCTTTCATAGCCTGCTCAAACAGCTTCGCAGTGATCGCTTCTGTACCGGTCAGCTTGTTTCCGTTCTTGTCCGTGTATTTCCTGTCAAGCAATTCTTCAAGAGCTTGTCTTAGGTCTTTCTTCCTTCGTCTTGCCTCTCCTGACGCAACACCGCCTTTTTTGCCCATTTCCCTCGCTTCACTCACGCTTTGTATAGGTTTCAAATTCTTTTCATTCATTTCTTTCTCCTTTCAAGCCGCCATCGGGATTCGAACCCGAGGCCTCCGCATTACAGGTGCGGTGCTCTACCAACTGAGCTATGACGGCGAAAGGCTAACGGTTTACTCGGATGATTCCTCTATGCCTATTTTTCCGGTGATCAACCCGGATGGTTATTCGGCATTCTTTGCGCTCCGATTCGCCGCGAACTGTCTTCGAGCGCTTTGTCGAAGGTTCTGTTCTCACGCCAGAACGAGCCGTTAGCCTAATTTGCGCAGACCGACTCGAACGATCCCCTCCTGCACTTAAGCAGGCGTGCTGTCCTACTACACCATACGCAAATCTGTTACTTGTGGCGTCCCACAAGCCTTCTGCGCAGTCCTGCGAGACAAGCGGTTGAACAGGCTCTCTTCTTGTCTCATGCGCATAATCGGAACGGAAGGATTTGAACCTTCAACCTTCGGCTTATAAGGCCGCCGCACTACCGTTGTGCTTCGTTCCGATACGGGGTTTAACCTGAACCCTACAAGGGCACATCTGACTTGTTTGGCCTGCGTATCCGGCTTAACGAGCCGGGCGCACTGAGTCCGTCCGCATTTGCTCTCGACTCCGCTTCGGAACGCCCGGATTCGAACCGGAATCTTGCCTTCTTGTTCTCGCTGGGTGGCCACCGCTGCTTTGCCCATTAAGCTACGTTCCGACAAATGCGCGCTTTATCCCTTTTCGTTATCACGCACATAGGCTACGGCTTATCGCTTAGTGGGAATAGCCTGCCAGTCCTTCCAAAGGTCAGATAAATCAAGACCATCGCGTTAAGTTTTTTCCGCGCCTTTCGGTCGCGGCTTCTCTTGACTCATCTTGTGAAATGTTCACTGGCGCAATATTTCATTTCTTTACTCCGGGCAAGGATTTGCACATTGCATGTTGGTTTTCCAACTGAGGCTACCGTCAACCAACTAAAGGCCTCGTTGGGATTCTTGCGTCTACCTATTCCGCCACCGGGGATTTTAAGCGTTTTACCGCTTTATAAGCATAATTGCCTTGCTTTTACATTAAAACGCCTTTAAACCGCAAAATACGCGCTTGTACGGGCGTATTCTAATCTTCTACCATCCTATATCTTTCACTTTTCTTGAAATATAGAGGAATGGCGTATCACAGAGCGCAATAATCACCTCGATAATTGTTGCCGACACCGCCATAGTAAAAATACTGCTCATTTCAAACACTCCGGCGAATGCGATCATATAGAACAGGAAGTTTTCCGAACCGTTCGATATAATCGTGCAGATGTTGTTTCTAAGCCACATTTTCTTACCGCCGTGCTTTTTTCTAAGGTGTTCATATAGCCTTATGTCGATAAAGTTCGACAAAATAAACAAAGACACGCTGGCGGTCGTAATCCGTGGTGTTAGCGTAAAAATCGTCCTGAAACTTTCTTCACTTATATCTAATACGCTCGGAGCGAAAAGCATAGCGACCTGAGTAATCGCAAGCATTGCAACCACGCTAACGGCACCAAACAGAACCGCTTTTTTTGCCGATTTATACCCGTAGTTTTCCGTCAGCATATCCGTAGCGAGAAAGTTGCTTGCGAATAGCACATTACCCAACGTAGCCTCCATGCCTAACAGCGTAACACTTCTCACTATCAATATATTTGCAAGAACACTTGCAACGCCGACCCATCCGATCAGCCCCTCTTTCCCTAACAACTTCTTCACAAGAAGCATTGCTGAGAATACCCCAACGATTGATCCACAAAGTAACAGATTGTTCATTTTTTCTCTCCTTAATTTTTTTATTGCAGGTTTTGGGTAACTGCATTTATTTTAAAGGTGCGTTTCCGCCCATTGTTGGTATTTAACCCATTCTACATAGTTATTTAGTGCAACCTTTCTGCTGTCTGCAAGCCTCTTCCCTTTCGGCACTTGCGTTTTTATCATCCTACCATCACTGAACGTATAAACATATCCGAACCGGTTTCCTGCTGTCCACGCCGTAGAATCAACACTGTCGAAATGGTATGTTTTCAGCTTTTCAAGTTTCGTATAACCAAGACCGTGGATTTTTGCTTTTCTCTTGTGTGCTTCTCTGATAAACCACGGGATATACTTTTCTGCATCGTTTTTCCACTCTCCCCCAACAATGCCTCCCAGCGCAACATACGGGTACTCGTCACACATTCTTTTAAACTCTTCTATTCCCCTTGTCGAGTGCCAGACCGGTATTACCTGCTTACCTGTTAGTTTCTCTATCAGCTTTCTATATTCTTTTACTTTCTCATACCCTTCTACGCTATCAATATCAAGTTCAAAGAATTTGTCAATTTTGTTCCTGTTTATAAAGTCTGCATAACGTTCGCAATATTCTACCCACTTAACAGCTTTATTCTCGTTTTTTGTAAAGGAGAATCCGCCCATAAAAGTAAAGGCTCCGCTATCAAGTAAAAAATCGCCAAAATATGGCAATAGTCTTTCCGTGTCCTCATCGGCGTAGTAGAAGCTTTCGAGGATATACGGACGATACTCTTTTATCGTCTTGTCATACCCCCCCCCACTTCTCCACGGAGCTACGCCTGCAAGATATATTTTCATTTTCTAAGCTAAAGCCCCCCCGTGGACAATGGGTATTATCTTTTTCTTCCCATTCTCTCCTGCAAGGAATATTTTCACTTTGATACTCCCTTAATGCAACGCCTATATCTATACCATTTGCTACCTTTTTCCACATCGGTTTGAGGTTGCCCTGCACCCCCCCCCGCCAAAAATATTCTCATACCTCAAACCATTCACCGCAATGAGGGCACTGAATTTTTTTTGCTTCTTTTTCTTTTTGGTCAGCATTTGCAAACCAGTTTTCCATAGTGCTTTCGTCAATATTTACATTAAAGAACCCAAACTGTTCCATATTTAATTCAATATTATCTAACTCAAGCTCCAATACACTGAAGTCAAAGTTGGTGTTCATCGTCAGTTTGTTATGGACGAGCGTATATGCCCTTCTCTGCTCATCTGTTAAATTATCAAGACGTATAACCGGCACTTTTTCGATTTCCGGCATTTCCATTACAGCAAGCAGTCTGCCGTGTCCTTCTACGATCTCGTTGTCATGCCAGATAGCAATCGGATCGTTAAAGCCGAACTCCCGTATGCTGTTCTTTATCTGCTCCACTTGCTCAGCAGGATGCAACTTTGCATTTTTTTCATAAGGTTTTAATTCTTCTTTGTTGAGATATTCAATCTTCAACTGCATAAACATACCTCTCTAAGCTTCAATTTTGCGGTTTAAAGCCGTTCTAACTGTTTTGTTAAGCAATCTTGCCTTAAACCGTTCTAAAGCGCAAATTACAGCAATCATCTGTTTTTTCTTCGTTTTCGGAGCAACGCCTCTTTTGTTTTTTTCTCCTGAATCTCTGCTTTTCTATCATCGATCCACTTCCTGTATTCTGCGTATTTCTCACATTCTATGTGGCAACCCATGTGCCTGTCTTCGCAATCCTTACACTGATTCTTCATTTCTTCCCTGAAGACGTTTGATTTCTTCTTCCATAATAATCCAACGCCTTGTCCCTTCTATCTTTTTCCCCTTGATAGTGCCGTCATGCAGGTACTTTCTGATAGTTCGGTACTTAATTCCGAGAAGATTTGCCGCATCGATAGTGTTGTAACCTTTCTCCATTATTCCTCCTCTTCCTCTTCTTTGTCATCAAACGGTTCTGTGCTCTGAAATATCTTGTTTAGCATATTAGCAAGATTCCCGGCGAGAGTATTGCTTTCTCTTAGCTCTCTCGCATCCGCTTCAATTTCCGTGATCTTAATCTTCATTTCCTTTCTCCTCCTTCATTATAACGAAATGCCCGTATATGTCAACAACATATTTCCCGAAGGTTTCACACCATGCAACAATATCATCATCTTTGAGTGCGTACCCCCAGCTTGTTTTCGATGTGTTCCAACCATGTTCTACTGTAAATGAGAGCTCAGACACGCCTCCATATCTGTTGACCGTCACATAGTCTCCATCTCTATCGGGCTTCCCCGAATTAAACTCAATATTCATTTCATACCCTCCATTATTTTGTTTGCAGTCCTTCTAATAGTTTCCATGTTTGCGCTAAGTTCCTTTGCATCTTTTCCTTTGCTCCATCCTGCGATATAGCCAAAGCTGTATTCTTCCGTATTCATTCCGAGCATCCTGCACACCGTATATGCTACGCTTTCGGCCTGAACTTCCTTCGTTCTTCTCTCCGCTTCTTTTTCTTCCCCTTCTTTTCCGTGCAGTAAGCTATGAGCGATTTCGTGTACAAGCGTTTTTACGGTCTGCTCTTCGCTCATTTCAGCTCTAACAACAATCTTGTTATCGACGTCATTGAAATACCCTTTTGCCGCGCTGTTAATCGGTTCGAATGATACTCTTACAGGAGATACCGCAATCAGCTTATCAACCAGTTCCTTATACCCTTCAACGTTCCCGGTCAGGTCGTTGCAGATTTCCGGGATTTCATCACCGTCTGTCTGGCTGATATCAAACACAGAAACGGGTCGGAACGATGTCCAGTTAAACTCGTGCTCTTCTTTATTTCCGTTCTCGTCCTCAATCTGCTTTATGTATTTGTGAGGGCAAGGGGCAAGAATACGGATTCCTTTTTCGCCTTTTCTCACCTGACGTTTGAACTTGTTCTGCCAAGCCTGATATCCTGCTACCATTGTCGCCTGCGGCATCTGCAGGAAAATTAAAATTGAGTTGTTCACACTGTAATCATGGAACTTGCTCATGAAGTTTAAATATTCCTTATACTTGTCACTCGCAAGCAGTTCTTTCACGCCTCTTTCAAGCTCTTTCGTGATTTCTTCGGTTTTCATCTTTATTCCCCTTTCTCAACGTATTCCAAAAACAGGTCAAAACCTTCTTGCGCTGATCCTTCGTATTTCTGTTCCGGGATCGGCTTGCCCTCATCTTCGATCATCTTATCGATTCTCGCCTGTTCTTCCTGATGCTGTTTCCACAGCGGCGTTCCCATATACCCGTTATTGTCTTTGGTAATGATGTACTCGTGTCCCCGGTACTCATACAGTAGGTCGGTGTGTTCCCAAGCTTTACCAAATCGGTTATCGCCTTTGATTGCTCCCTTGAATGTTGCTTTCTTTTCCATCTTTATTTCCCTTTCTCCCAGTAGCCTGATAGGTCAGCGCTTATTTTAATAAAGTCTTTGATAGCCTTTTCTGTCAAGCGCAAGCGTATTCCAGAACACTTCTCTTACAACTGGTTGCCTGTGCCACATATCCGTTTTTGCGTTCTTCTCGCTACGAGAATACTCAACCATTTTGTTGATCTGATTGATAACATGCTGTCTCGACTTACCCTTAATCTCGACAACAATCGGATTCATCTCTTCGTATCCGATTTCTACTGTCCACCACTCGTACTGAAAATTCCCCATCTTTGTTCCCTTTCTGTAGGTCTTCCTTGACCTTACATGCTCATTATAGCCCATCATTACGTAAATGTCAATACATTTTTTAATTTTTTTCGATCTTTTTTTCGAGCATTGCCACCGCGTTTGAAACGAGTTCCCTTCGTTTGCGTTCCGTATCCGTAAGTTGGGCGTTGCTGTATGACGCAATCTGTATCTGACGTTCCAACGTGTCCTTAAAAGCCGCCATGAACGCTTTCCTGCGCCACTCCAAATCATCGCTCTGGCATATGCTTGTAAAGCCGCCGATCCTCTTTACTACTGCCGCCGTAACAGGATTCATCTCTGCTACAGCAACATCCGCCCTGTATGAGCCGTACCGTTGTATTCCGTCAAGAATCTTCTCCCATTCTTCAGCCGCATCCAATTGTAAATCTGGATTGTCAATTAAGGCAAGCTCTTGACGGATTGCTGAAACCGTCGGGAAATATCTATCCTTTTCTATTATTCGAACAATGGCAAGATTGAACCGCTCCATCGGTATATCACGAAAGAAATTGTACCACACGCTCATCTGCGTGTCGTTCATCTCCTGCCGATAAGCGTTGCATAAGAAAACCATTGATTTCGCGAACTCTTGTGCTGTCATAATCCCTCCGTAAAATTGCTGAAGTCGTATTCGACATCACCCGTTGTGCGTCTGCGCTTTACAGAATAATCATCCTGCCAGCACTGTTGATGGAACCATGTAGAGCCGTGCTTCACGTACCTTTCAGGAACCTTTTCTTGATGTATATATTCGATGTAGTTGTACACGCCAGTAAGGATGTCATCAAACGATGTCCCGCCTTTCCTTGCCCTGATATAATCATTCAGCGCGTTTGTCTTTCCCTTCTTATTCGGGTACAACTTCCAAAGGTTCTCAAACTCGGCCTTATAGTCTGTATTTAATCGCTCCGTACTTGATTTGTCTTTATTTGATTTATCTTTACTTAATTGTGGGCGATTTTCTATCGGTAGAATTTCAACAGGTAGATTTTCTACCTCTTGTTTTTCTGATTCTTGAATTTCAGCAGGTTGAATATCATGCGGCTGTTCGTATATGTCGTAAACATATTCAATTCTACCGCTTTTCGTTTCGTTCGGCATCTTCTTAGTGACTACGAGATAGCCGCTGTCCTTCAGTTCCTTTAGTGCTGACTTGACGGCGGACACGCCGTCCTTGCAGATAGCCGCCAGACCTTCTATGGTGTAATCCCACTCAGGCGGCAGTGAAAGGATCTTGCTCAAAAGGCCGATTGCCTTGAGCGACAAACTCATATCACGAAGGTGATGATTGCTCATCACCGTGTAATTCGTGTTATGATTGACTCTTATAACAGACATAGCGTTTCCTCCTGCCCTTTATTATAGCCCTTCACGCCGTAAATGTCAATCTTTTATAATGCTGTACTCTGAGAAATAAACCTTCTCTCCGTAGCGGTTGAATCCGCACTTTGTCTGGCTCCTTATCGGAATGCCGTCACGACGAATGTCGTTAATTCTCGCCGCAAGCCTCGATACGCCGAGTTCGTAGGAAGCCTGAGCCTGCGTGATAGAGCCAAAGTCATTCATAAACTGTAAGATTCTTTCTTTCTGCGTCATTTCGTCACCTCCCGTATTGTCAAATCTGGATAGCGGTATTCGAACAGTTTCTTCTTTAGCTTGTAGACGTCTGTCTTAAAGCCTTTAACATCTTCAACGATTTTCCTTCCGTTCTCGATATACTCAAAATCGGCGATATAAACCGTCTGGCGGTACTTTTTGTTTCCTTTTTTGAAAGCGGGAATCAATTCGTATTCTGGCTGCAGGCGGAGAGAGTGAATCTCTCCTGCCCGCTCCATCAGCGCAAGCTGTGTGTAGCGCTTTGCCTCAGCCTTGCTATCAAACTCGTGCCCGCCCTCGTTGGTTTTTCTATTTCCGTATTTCATAGCCATGACTTCCCGAATGTTACAACAAACTTTTCCCTACTGTATTTCTCCTCAAATACCTTCTGGCACTCCCGCTTCAAGTCCAAATCAATGTACCTATTGTGGTGTACAGACGAATTGGACATATTATGATGCGGTGCGCAAAGGTAGCACCAACAGCCATATTTTTCGGACAGCTTGCGGTTCGCAGTCCCGAAGAAAATATGGTGCTTGTGAAGCCCGAACGGTGTTCCGCAGAAATAACAAACCTTCTCATTAGACAATATGCTCTTTGACATTTCCCCACTCCCTTGATATTTGTGATTCAATAAGTCTCATTTGCAATTTTAGCGATTGAATTGCTTCCTGATTCGCTTTGTACACCGTTTCAGCAACATCCCTTTTGAACCTTGCTTCCGCTACTGACGGAATGCCGTAGCAGGTTTTGTCGATCAAGCCTATTGCCATTCCTCCGTCCCTAAGCTTCAGGCACTCGCCCCGGAGAAGGATTTTGTAATCCCTCTCCGCTTCGGCGTATGCCGTTCCGTTCTTACGAAGCATCTTTATGCAAGCGTCAAGCTGTTGCGTCTTTGACGCAAGCTCCATATACAGATCGTCCATTAGAAGACAAACGGAAGCGGTTCACTGTCAGAGGTGACAAATTCATCTTTGGGTTCTTCCGTTTTCTCCTCTTTCTTTTTCTCCCCAAATTCAAACGATTCTACCACAAAAGAAGTAGTGAAAACCTTCTGACCGTCCTTTTCGTATACATCAGTTTCAATGCGGCCTTTTGCGCCAATTTTGTCGCCCTTCTTTAGATATTTCCCCATTGTTTCAGCAGTCTGCCCCCATGCCGTGCAGGAAACGAAGTCCGCCTTGTCCTTTTCCCACCTCGGGACGGCAAGGACGAACTTACACACAGCCTTCTGCTTTTCGCCAACATAACGAACAACAATGTCCTTTGTTATTCGTCCGGTCATAACTACAACGTTCATAATGCCTCCTTAAACTCTTTCAAACATTGTTTTGCGTATTCTTCGTTGATTGGAAGGTCGATATAACGCCTTGTATCGCCCTTAAGATGTATTCCAGCGAGGAACTCCCACTCAACACCGTAGCACTGTCTATAGCCGATCCTGTAAAGATTCAATTGCAGTGCCGTTCTTTCCTTGTCAAACGCGGATGTGCTTTTTATATCAGCCCCGCCTTGCTTCCCGTCTTTTGTTATAACGGCATCGAGCCTTCCTGCAACTGTTATCCCATCATAGTCAATCAAGACGGGGATTTCATTGCCAAGAACACGGAATCCGTTTTTGTCTTGAAGGAACCTGAAGTTTTTCACTTCTTCGCTTCCGTCATCTTCGCCGTGCTTGCAGAAACGTTCGATTGCTTCATGTACTTTTGTTCCTCGCCCTGCCGCCCGTTTCAGAACGGCAGGGTCAACAGAATCATATTTGCGGCCATACTTGAATTGGATAACCTGAGAAACGCTCGGGACGATAACCCCGTCAACAAGGTAAATGTGTTCATCCTCGTAGAACTCAAGCAACCTTCCGCCGCTAAAAGCCATTGAAAAGTCCATCACTTCACCTTGATACGAATGCAGGCTTTTGTCGGGCTGAGCGTCACGTACTCGTCATACAGGTCAGGAAAGTCCTTTCTGAACTCCTTGCTGTCGAACACTTCTCTGTTCGTTCCTGCAACGTAGGAGATTCTAAGCTCCGGGCAGTCAATAGACAGAACGCCGTAAGCCTCCATCTGGCTCAAAATCTGCGCCTTCAATTCATCCTCTTTGGCTTTGATTTCTTTGGCCAGTTTCTCAAACTCAACGATTTTATCAACCGTTTCCTGCGCAAGAATCGCATTTCCCTCTGTAACCTGTAACATCACTCTTTACCTCCCTTTTTGTTCATAATTGCTGTGATGATGTCGCTTGCTTTCTTTAGCGGTAAATCTTCGGCAGATTTTACACCGCAGTTATCAAGTAGCTTCTTTAGGTTGTCGCCCTGATACACCTTCTTGATAATCTCAACCTGTTTCGGAGACGCCTTGCGTTCTTCCTTTGCGGCCTGATTCTGATCTTCATTCTTTTCTTGATTCAGCTTTGCATTCTGCACTTCTTCAGCACTCGCAACCGATGTATCAACTCCGAATCCCAACATTCCCAAAGCTCGGCCGACAGCCGACGTTTCACAATTTTCAATGTACGATGTTTTGTTAATGAAGGAAGAGCCCTCCTTCTCGTATGCCGTTCCAGTACCGAGGATGTGATGCCCTCTCTCATCGTCGTAGCCAACCTTCGCGCGGAAGATGCACACGCCGCCATCGTTTGACACCATCTCGGTGTGGATAAACCCGTCAGGGAAAACCATTCTGAACGCTTTGATTCTCTGATTGACTTCGGCGTACTCCTTGCCGCTGATATTTGTTGTTGCTATTGTTTCATTTGCTTTTCTAAGGTCCTCGTACTTCATCTTTCCTCCCCTTTCAGTACAAGCATGATTTTCTTGAGTGTGAGTCTGCTCGGCTTTTGTAAGCCCTTTTCTACGTAGTTGATTGTCTGGATGCTAAGATTGCACTTTTCTGCAAACTCACGCATCGACATATCATGTCTCGCTCGGTATTCAAGCATTGCTTCCCGTAAATCCATTTATTCACCTCCTTTCACACGTAAGCTGACGGACAGCCTTCCGGTTGCGCTGTTTACGCTAACGAATTTAACAGTCGCGCCTTTCTCAACCCAGTCAAGCGTTCTTCTTACGTTTGTAACCTCTGCGCTCGAGTAATCTTCAACGTAATCGTCGAGAAGAACCTCGTTTTCGTCCCACACGGTGTACTCCGTGACAACCGCAACATTAACCTTTTGAAACGTCTTCAGCAGCATCTTTATTTCTCTTTCTCCCCGTCAAGCCGTTAGGTCAGCTAATTTGTTTTAGTGATACGATTCCCTGTAAAGATATGATACAGTCATCATCAGGTCATCATATTCCTCATTGCTTATAATCTCGTTAGCATTGAGCCACTCTTCCGCGATATTGCAACGTTTTCTTATCTCAGCAGGAGTTCTCCCGCCCTGAATTGCATTAACCATTCTCCAGCATCCATTCAGGGAAAGTTTCGTATTGATTGCCATCTTTAAACCTCTTTCCGGGTCAAGCCCTTTATCAATTACAAGCGTATTATAGCTCCGTTCTGGTGAAATGTCAATACTTTTTTTAAAATTTTTTTAAAAAATTGGGAGTGGCTTTTACACCACCCCCCATACCGGAAAGGGAAACGTCTGTCTGACTTTGTTTTACCACACTAATTCGATGTTGTCAAGCCTGAAGTTTGCGTATAACTGCATTATATAGTCTCGGCTGTATCGCCTGTAGAGTGGTCATTAGTTCATCAATTATAGGCCAGACGTCTTCTTGCTTGCGCCCGTCAATTAGGCGGGAAAAATCGCTTTCTGAATAGAAGTCAACAACATTATCACCTGAATCAAATGAGTATTGCGGTATTGCTTCGGGAATGCGTTCCGTTCCGTACATTTCTCTTTGAATTGTCAGGAATGCCGCCAACTTTATACAGGTGCTTGCGTTCGGGTTTCTTACTCCTTTGCACTCGGCAATGGCCTCCTGCAAGTCGTGTTCCGTAATCACAGAAGGCCACCTCCTTACATCATCTGGAGCATGTTCCGCAACTGCTGGCGGATTGACTCGTTGGGCGCTTCTTCCATAGCGTCCTCAAGCATTCCCTTGAAATCCTCGTCGCGGGAATATCTTCCCATACTGTCACGCCGCTGTCTTGCGTACGATCCACGCATAGATCGGTTGTTTCTGCCTCGCCCACGATTTCCGCCCTGAGCATAGGTATATCCGTAATCGGAAGAATACCCATCGTCTTCAGCTTCCATCATAGCAATGGTTGTTTTCAGGCTTTTCAGCGTATGTGTCAGTTTGTCAAGATACTCCATATCCCCGGCAGAAAGTTCTCCGCCTGCCATACGGAGCTTCTCATTCGTCTTTTCCACCTCACGCATAACGCTTTCGCAAAGCTCGTGTAACTGCTCAATTTTGTCGTGCATATCGTCCTCCTTATGCGATCCGCGTAATAGTCAGGTTTGCGTTCTGCACCTCAATAACAGGCGCAGGCGTCACGGTAGGGTCTGTCGTTGCCGGGACTGCATCTACGGACAGGGAGAAACAGCAACAACGAGGCACTTTGATGATCGCCGTGCTTGTCACGTTGCCGAAGTCCTCAACAGCCGCAGGCGTGAAGATTGCCCGGCTTGTCAGCCTCGGTTCCCCATTGACCGCAATAGCCACCGCAATAGGTGCAGTCCCGCCTTCCGGGATAGCAATGTTGCCATTGAATGTTACCTGATACTGCGCGAACTGATTGCAACAATTCGTTGTAGATGCGCCCTTGAGAATAAAATTCCCGGTGTTACCCTCGTGGTAAACGTAACCACGATTGCAGGGAATAGATGTATCAAACAGGATCGGTGCATTCAGCGCAACTTCCTGTATCGGGTTATACAAAAATTCACAAGCCATAGCGCACCTCTTTAGAAATTGTTACCGCATCCGCAACTGTTGTTGCAGGTGAAGATAGGAGTACGACCGTAGACGGGAGTCGTGCCGACCGGGCACTGATCCAGTCTATTGTACAGCGCATCGACCTCCGCAGTCTGTCCGGCAAGGATGCGAGCCGTCTGCACGTCCTGAGAAGCCTGCCCTCGGGCAAAAAGCACTTCCTGACGGAGCTGAGCAATAAGGTCGTTCTTCTCGTCAATCTTGTCCTGACACAGCTGATCCTTGATGGACTGAATACCGCCGTTGATTGCATTGAGAATGCCCTGAGTGTTCTGCGTATCGTTCGTGCGAGTGGCGCAAGCCTCTCTTGCAATGTCCGAACCAAGGTTAGCAAGCCCAAGGCGATTCTCACAGCAACAATCGGCAAACTGAGCGCCGAGGCTGTTGAAGCCCTGAGACATAGCGGTCTGAGCCGCAAATGCCTGTTGCATGTTAGCGATCTGTCTTGCGTTCGCTCCCTGTTCGATCCCGGCAAAGCCGTTGCAAAGCTGAGTGGAAATGTCGCTGATGCCGTCTCGGATAGACGTGATGTTGCTGTTAAGCATCTGATCCCTGAAGCCGTCAGTCGTGATCTCCGCCTGATTCATCCACGGATAAAGCGTGTTACCACCGCCGTAGCCAGCATTTCCGCCCCAGCCATTACCAAAGCCGCCAAGCAGGACGAACAGTAGTATTACCCACCAGCCGTCAGTCCCAAAGCCTCCGAAACCGCCGCCGTTACCATATCCGCCGCCGTACATAGGCGATACGGGCATAACCATTCCGCCGTTTCCTTCATCTGTTAAAGCCATTGTTTAACTCCTTTTGTGTTTATTCTTTCCACCGCCTGCGCACTGCGGCAAAAGTCATTTTCCGCCCAGCATCTGCATCAGGGAATTTGCCTTCTGCACGGCATCGTTGTATTGTGCCTGCGTTATCTTCCCGGAATTAAGCATCTGCTGTATAGTCTGTCTCGGGTCACCCTTGAATTGGCTCTGAAACGCGCGGAAACGCCCCAAAATGCCATTTTGAATACTTGCTTGAGGATTTCCTTGCAAAAGGTTAAAAAGTGGATTCTGAGCCATTTTAAGCGCCCTCCTGAGGTTTTATCTTGTCAAGCAAATCCTTCGTCCATTTCTCAAGTTCTTCGTGCGTCACGTAGTTTCCGTTCTGTAAGCCTGATTGCTGTGAAGTCTGCGTCCGCTCTTTGTAGTCAAATACCCTCAGCGGCATCGGCATTCCGCTCGTGTCCGTTGATTTGATGTAGAATGTGCTTCCTTCCGCGTCCATCAATAAGACGCTTTGCCCTGCTCCGACAAGATAAGACTTCGCACCGGCCTCGCCCTGCACCCACACGATCCCGTTGTTTGCAGGCGTGTACTGCTGATAATTCTGCTGATACGGATAGTAGTTAGGCATCTTTTTTCCTCCATGCAAAAATAGGCGTTTCATCCCCGGAGTCCCACGCATCGTAATAATCGCCATCTCTGACGCATACTACATGCGTTCCTGTTCCGAGAATGTAAACACCTTTGTTGTTCTGTTCGGCAAACTCGGCTATTGTACACATCGGACAAGTCCGGCTTGCAATATCCCGATCGTAGCCAAGGTCATTGAGATACTGTCCCCATACGGCGTTACTTGACGGCATATCGCACATCCTATAACCATACGCAGACAAAGCAACATAAACCTCTCGCCACGATTTACCCGTTGCTAACGAGATCGCCCTGACGGTGCAGTCCCCTACCCTTTCCCTGTATGGGTTCGGATTTGCATAAACAAAAGCCATGTTCTACCTCCCTGAACATGGCTCAATCGTATTATGGATTATTCTTTGTTTCAATGCGTACAGCGTGCAGGTTCTATGCGTCTTTCATGAGCTTAAGGCTCATTTTCTCGCACCCACCTTTCAAGGAGGAAATATACAACTCGCGCTATTGCCAACATTGTATTTTTGGATGCGTTGCCCGTTTCTATTCGGTACAATATATTTTCCATTTGATTCAGCTTTTCACAGCCTTCTTCATACTTTGTCATTCTTTTCCGCCTCGTCACAATATCCGTCTAAATGTGCCCAACGTTTCAGGAGTTGGCAAAAACGATACTTGCTTGCTTCAAGCCCTTCGCTGTGAATGCAATCCTTGCAACGCACAACTTCAACTAAATCCTTTCCGTAGTCTTCTCCTGCGATCTCTATAAGTTCAATCATTATTCACCATCCATTCTTGCCCCGCAATTCGGGCAAAACTTCGTTTTATTCGTTTCACCGTGCATATTTCGTCCATAATAATCACCAGACACACATATAAAAGGTGCGGAATTCCCACATTCCGAACAATACGTCCTTGATGTATAGGAATTGATTTTTTCGTAAATCCACTTTCCTTTTTTTCGTTCTGTCTGTGCGGAAGGCATAAAATATTCCTTCAGATATTGCGATAATACTTCTGGATTATATGTGCCATATCCTACATATCTTTCGCCGTTTTCGATGTATTTGATGGAATAGTACGGTTTTCCTCTATATTCCTTGTACGGACACAATTCTGGGTCTGGATACTCTACAATCAACTCGACAAATATTCTTGTTTTGTCTGGCTGTGCGGATGGCACTTCCTCTGCCGCCTGTCTGCTGATTAGATCATTCATCTTCTTCCCCCGCCGCTTTTATTCTATAGCACCAATTCTCGTCTTCTATAGCCATTTCGCAGGCTATCATGAACGCTTCTTCTTCGCAATCGGCTTCGATATCATCATATTCCGCTTCGAGGCATACCCAAGCCTTATATCTCATTCTTCGTTCCTTTCCCCTCGTGAGCAGAAGCCGGTTAGTGGGTATAGCCCCATATCAATCTCACAGATTACGATCCCGCTATCACTTTCCACCATATTGTGTTCGCAGTCTTTACACCTCACCACAGGCACGGCATCAATGGTCGGTGCGGCTTCAATGTGTTTTTCAAACATCTTATACCGTATCCAACAACCGCTTTCCCATTTCTGCATATCGCTTTCCATTTCAAACGCTTCGTGATACATTGCATCTCTAAGCGCATCGGCATCAATCAGTCTCATTCTTTGCTCCTTTCTGCCGGGATGACTACAGGTGCGGAGCCAACAAGAGAAACAGCATCATTCCAATTTGGCGTAGGTGCAAAATCACTGTTGTTGCTCCTTCTTACAAACCTCGCAAACTCTCGCATAAGTTCCCTCTGGTCTATCAGATCGCCGTGGTCAGGCAGGTCGATAAGCGGGCAATCCGTTACGGCATATTGTGTCTTTTGCAAGGCATGACAGATTCCATCGTAACGAAAGCGGCAGTACCCGCAATGCTTCGGCATCTCCATGCCCTTAATTAACACACTCATTCTTTGCTTCTTTCTGCACGGTCTGCTGCTCTCATGTTCCTGCGAACAATACGGTAAAATTTAGTTTCCATCCTTTGGATTTCATTTGTCCACGCGCGAATTACCCGCTCCGCTTTTTCATCCATCATATCTCTTACGGGAAAAAACCAATGTTTTTCTATAATATCTCTATAGGTTTTACTTTCAATTAACCGTTCTCTTAATATCTGCCTGTTGTTCTCTCTCTTGTATGCAAGTTGAATGTACTTTTCAATTTCGGAATTTGGCATTTCCCACACATCTTCAATTTCAGAACTTTTGTTAAGTGATATCGCCATACTCGCCGCCTCCTTCGTTATACTTTTCGCACAGTTTCTGGTATTTCGGGATTTCACTCCCCTTTGTCGCAAAAACCATCGTCAGGGACTAATTGCATCGGCCATCCTCGCCCTTCGCAGAAACCCTTTTCCGCGTCTCTGTGTTTGCAGTCCCTGCACCTCACAACGGGAACGGCATCAATGGTCGGCACTTCCTCAAGTTCCGCTATTGCATCGTCCACCTCACACGCTCGGCAAGGTGCTTCTCCAATCTCATAGATGAATTGCCGCTTGCCGTTCTTAATTCCCTTGCGCTTGTCGCACTCTTTGCAATAGCGTTCCATTAAATCATCAATACACGCATCTGCATCAATTAAACGTGGCATTGTCTTCTCCCTTATACGGCTTCAACCGTTTAATCAATATCTTCTTCTGAAACCTTTCAAGGATCTTGTTATATTCTCCGTCTGTAATCACTCCGTGGATATGTGCGCACACCAAGCCGTATCCGACATTCTCCACCCATTTCGCCTCATCGCCGAATGTGTAACCCTGCTTGTTAGCTTGCTGTTCGTATGTATCGCATAACGCTCCGTGATAAAAACATAACGCGTTACTCATTCTTCGTTCCTTTCTGCCGGGATGACAACGGGCGCGTTCTTAACAATAACAACCGCATCGTCCCAATCAACAAGCGCTCCATTACTGCCAGTCATATATGCGTCTTCTGCTCGTTTATCGTAAAGGTCTATCATTTCCTTCTGCATCGCATCCTTGTCCGCCAAATCTCCGTGGTCGGGAATAACAACGATGTCATCACCATGTACGAAGTGCGCAACATCATCAATGTTTACAATAGCAACTGCGCCGCGCTTTATTTCTTTGACGTTTATTCCTTTAATCAATATGCTCATTCTTCTTCTTTCAACTGCTCATCAGCATATTCCACAGTTTCAGCAGTTCCCGGCGAAGCCTCACAACATCGTTCGCATATCGTGTGTGATTATTTATACTCGTACAGCTCCAGTTGTACTTTTCATCGTCCTTTTCCTGATTCCTGCATCCTTCTTCAAAATCGCTACGAAGTTCAGTTAAAAGCGATTCAACGAACATCATTTTCCTTCGTATTGCTTGCTCTTTTGTTTTCCTCTTTTCGCTCATTCTTTGCTCCTTTCATATCAGCTCCGCAATTAGCACAATACCTAAAGTCCTTCATCCAAGCCCAGAATACCGTTCCGCATTCGGAACATACGATTTGCGGTGCAAGCCTTGTGCTATACGGCAACCACTCCCCGTTTCTTTCTGACTTTCGTATCCTGTCGCACATCCAACTTAAATGCCCCTTACAACGTCCATCATACCTCGGGCAATCTTTGCATTGTTTTGAAATACCAAGCTTCCGCCTCAATGTTTCTGCGTCAATCATTCCCATCTTTAGACCTCATCACTCCCGCTCCGAGAAGAGCGATAACGAACAAAACAATCGTCCATCTTCCTTCACGTGCGCTTCCGGTTTCAGCCCAAACCATACCGAAATAAATCATAACGGTAACGACGGCAATCTCAATCAACCCAAGTACAATATCACTTTTCTTCATATCTCCTCCTTACATGTTCATCAATACGTTCAAGCGTTTTTTCTCCAACGCCTTTTACCTCGCCTATCCATCCGAGCACGGTTTCCCAGTCAGCCCTTCCGTCCGTAATACCTTCCTGCTCTGCAAGTGCCGTAGCGCCGTTTTCGAAGCCTTGTCTGTAAACTTCTACAAGGTAGGCAGTTAGTTCGTTTCCGTCCATTCTCTGGATAGCTCTACGCTTTTCCCTGCCGATGTAAAGCCCCGCTTTTGCTTTTGCTACTGCTTCGTCACTAACCTTCATATCATTGTGGCGGTTTTACCTCCCACCGCCAAGGTTTGTTTCAACGTCCGAAATGCAAACTTACGCCGAGCTTCATCCACTTTCTTCTTTATCTGCTCTTATATTCCTGCAGGAGCAACGCTCTTGCTGTGCCGTAGTCTCCTCTTGTGCAAAGCGTCTTTACCATGTCTGTCTTTGTGTTCTTCTTACCGTCCCAACCAAAAAGGTATCTTGCGGTGAAATATTCCTTGCGGCTCGCCCTAACGTCACTCCGCTGAATGCAACCAATCGTTTCGAGCGAATCAAGCTCAAATACTGCCTCGTAGTACCCGTCACTGTACGAACCAATGTTTTCTCCAACCTGCTCGAACTGGTACATTTTCTTGCCTTCGTTGCGTCCCCATGTCCAAACGGTGTTTTCGAAGTAGTCTCTGTCGATTTTCATTTTGTTCCCTTTCTGCCCTTCGGGCTACCCTTTATTGATTACACGCTTATTATAGCTCCTCATTATGCGAATGTCAATACTTTTTTTAAAATTTTTTCAAAAAGATTCCGAGGTGTTACCCTCGGATATGCTTGAACAAGGTTTCTTCGCTTTTGTAAACGATAGTTTTCATCTGGCGAACGGACATATCAAACTCTTCTGCAAGTTTATCATACGTGATACCGTCCAACAGCCGCCGCTTTAAGATTGCGCGGTTTCGCTCGGCATTCCTACCGATGATCCACTCATCAATTAGGTTTGATATGTCCGTCCTTGACAACTCACTAACGCTTTTTCTTCCTGCGTCGTACACCTCTACTACCACCACTACTTTTCGTCCGCGTTTTCTTCCGCCTCGTAATAGTTATTCTCGCCATTGTTTATATCTCCGTCACGACCGATATAACTGGCGTTGCCGCGTTCGCCGCCTTCAATTACAAGCTGTTCGCCCTCTTCTACATAGTCGTATTGCATCCATGCGTACAGCCAACCGAAGTTACTAAGTAGCAACGCTCCGACAAGTATGAGGATGAGAAGGAAATTTCTTTTCTGCCGTCTTTCGGCTCTCGCCATCTCACCCTCATACAGGATATATGGCACACTTATGCCTTTTGTTTCTTCGTTCACGTGTTTCCCCTCCTGCATTGATTTGTCTATAACATATCATTTGCAGGGTGATGTGTCAAGTAGTTTCTTTTCATACGGGCTTGATATACTTTCCAGAAGCCCAACCTTCGTTCCCGTCATAGATGCATCCGCACCAAATCGTTTTACCAACCATTTGGGTATCACCTGTCAAATGGACAATAGAACCTTTTGGAATTACAATAAGCATTTTCCCATTGCTTGCTCCTGCGGCATCTCTTAGCCAAACATCACCTGTTGCCTTCGCCCTCAAAAGCTCTTCAAGGTACATCGGCGATACAAAGCCTGACTTCAGAGACGGAGCAATTATGTGCCCCCAACCCGAATCAGCCCAACCGATGAGGGAAACTCTTGTGCCGACCTTCAGCACTTCTAACACCTTCGCGTTCACGTTGCCTTCCTGACGCAAATTGCAGAAGGCGCAGTCAGCGATAACGTATGGCGTGGTAGCCTTTGCCTTCTCGCCGTCAGACAGGACGCAGACGATGTGGCCTTTGGTTCTTGTCACAAGAATATCGCCTTCCAGAAGCCACTGTGAAGACTTGCAGTATCGGTCTTCCGTCAGGATGTCAAACTCGCCTGTTTCACGGAACCGCTCGACAGCATCCCCGGTGTAGAAGTCCTTCACTTTGCTCCCGGCATACTTACACGCGCCCAAAATGAACTTTGCGCAGTTCGTTTCGGTCGGAATCTTCACTTGCCGATAGTCAAAGCCGTACTTCTTCGCCTCGTTGTACAGAGTATAGCAATGCTCCCAGTAGGAATAGCCAACATAATCATTGGCGCATCCCCACCGCACATCCTCGGCAATCTTTAGCCGCATGGTAGGATTCTTCGCACGGATGCACACCCAACCTTTGGAGTGCAAGTACCAGTCTTGTACAAGCACTTCCTTCCCGGTCTGGTCACCCGGCTTGCCGCCTTCAAGCGTTCCGTATTCGTTGATGCTTGCGCCGCCAATCAAAACAGCCATAGTGTTCTCCTTATTTCTAATTCATTCCGCCTCGATCTGTTTTTTGTAATCTGCTCGGTTAATTCCTACAAGAGCGCCAAGGAATGTTGCAACACATGCGCAGGTTCCTACGATTTCATGCCCGTACGGGAGCCCCCAGAGCTTTGACAGCCCGAAATACAGCGCTCCGAGTCCCGGGACAAGAATTTCACAAAGGAATCGTAGAATGTCAAATGTTTTGTTTGTGAGTTTCATTATCAACCTCCTAACTTGTCGATTTTCTCATCAAGGTGCTTTATGTCAGCCGTGTTGAGCGCAACCGTTTTTTCAAGCTCTGCCGTGCGGTCTATCACGGCGTTATGTTTGTCCTGCTTTACCTCGAGCCTTGCTACATCTTTTTTAAGGCTTTCAATTTTCTCGTTGACGATGGCCTCGAATACCGCCTGTTGCTTATCAAGCTTTTGGGTAATATCCATGTGAGAGGCGATAGTAGTTATAACAACTGCCAAGACACTCGAGCCTGCCGCGATAAGGGCCACTAACACACTACTGTCCATCTCGAGCCTCCCATGCGGCACGGTCTGCTTCCAATTGATTTTGAGCAACCTGCGCAACTTCCTGTACAATGCCCTTCAGCACTTCAAGTGCCACACATGGCGGCAAACTGCAGTCGTTTACAGCTTTTACAAGCGTCTGAATAAATTCTTCTCTCTTAATGCTCAAAGGTTTTTCCATGCTGCCCTCCATTATGGTAGTTTGATGCACTTTAGCGCGGAAGATTCGATGTTCACTGTGCTTCCACTGTTTTGCATCGCTACAAGATAAACTGTCGTTGTAGCTGAAAATTCATAGTAACCTGTCAGGTTGATTCGTGTGCTTGCCCCAGATATAGCCGGCACCCATTCCCAAGCAATACCAGACGCGATTGTTGCGCTGTTTACGCCAATGGTCAGCCGTCGGTTCCCGGTCGCATTACTCGCAAAAGATGCTTGCCCAATCAGCAGATACTTACCCGCCGGTAGAGATACAGAGCGAAGGTCTGTGCTTGTCCCGGAAGTCAGGCTCGTTGCTAACTGCGCTCCAGCCGTGTAGGTCAGTCCCCCGCTCGGATAAAGTGCCGTCTGTGTCCCGGAAGAGTTGTAGAAGGTCAGGCCGGCGGTGTTTAGCAGGCCCCTCCACTGTGCGGTTCCGTCGCCAATATAGACGTTCCCTGAGTTCATCTGAAAATAATACTTCCCCGCGCCGTTCGTGAAACGTATCTGCGAAGCGTCCATGTAGGAGCTTTTGACGGCTCCTGTATCGTTTAGGGTGATCGCGCCGGTCGTGCCACTCCCGCCCATAACGAGGGTGCCGGGAGAAAGTGTGCTCATCGGTGTTCCGCTCGTGTCGTTGCAGTACAGGACGCCAGACGTGCCCGCGATCTGCATTCTTGCTTTACCGGAGGAATTGTAAAAAGCCCCACCGTCATACGTTAGAACCGTTTTACCGCCTGATCGTGATATTGTCAGTCCTGCGTCATACGCACTTGTTGCCGTGGTAAAAAGGGTTATTCGTGTTTGACCTGCTGTCGTTCCATCGTGTCCAAATAGGCTAAGTGATCCGTCTGCTAACGTAAAGCCTTTACCATATCCAACGCCAGACGCCTGACGCACATCGCTCCCCATAACGGAAGACGCGCCAAAACTTATTTCCCGGCCAGTAGACCCATAAGCGACCGCAAGGTTTTGCGCCCGAAAACCAGATGCCATCATCGCCGTTACATAGTCATAGTTCGCGTTAAGCGTATATCTAAGTTTAATCTGGTCGGAAGTTGCGGAAGACGTCTCAATGTTGATTAATCCGTCTGTGATCGTCAGCGCACCAGTGTCGAGATTCCACGAATTCTTTCCCGTGGTGTCGCTGATGATCCCAGCTCGAATCACGTTCGCGTTCAGCGTTCCTGTCGTAATGTAGTCCGCAACAAAGTTCCCGTCTATCGTCCACGCCGTGTTGAACGGGCCATTATAGCCGCTCGTTGAAAAGCCTATACCATTCTGATTCAGCCTAAGGACGTTCACCGCTGTAGCAGGATCATCCGTGTCCATTATGAGTATTTCATACGGCTTTTCGTTTGCGTCCCGGTTCAAAACCACATAGCCGCCGTTTGCGCCCGTAATTATATCCGTAGCATGAGAGACAGCCTCTGCGAGTGCGCTCGGGATGCTCTGTGTAAGCGTGTCCTTTAGCGTTTTTGTCGTTGCGGTCATTTGGTTCATTACCTGCTCAAGATTGCTTCTCACGCTACCCACCTGCACGGAGGTGTATTTTTCGTTCAGGCAATCATAGGTCGTGCTGACGATTCTCGCTGTTGCTGATACGGACAGCGGTTCATAGTAAATCTCAATCGTGTCGCCGAGGTTTACAGTCTCGAGCAAGGCCATTCCTTCATACTCTGTATACTGCGCAAGATGTTCAAAGTTGACTTTCAGGTTTATGTTCGGAACGCCAAGGCTGTTGTTGGAAATATATGCCGTAGCCGCATCACGCAATTGCTCTACCGTAGGAGCTTCCTCAAACTGTTCCGTGAAGTCCCTCACTATTGTTCTTCGGAATGCGTAAGAATCGGCATAAGCGCCTTGAACAACTACTTCAGGGAGAACAACAACGCCGCCGTCCATTCCTTCCCAGTACGGGCATACGCCTGTAACGATAGGAGCGAAATCTTCCGTCTGCTCAATACTTGTTATGTTCTTCCCGTAGCGGAGCTGTACTCCGTTTTCAGATCCCCGCTTGTCCCAAAGTCTTACCGTGTAACCATCAAACTCGTATTCTCCGCCGTACACATCCAATATCGAGCCTTCCATGCCGCCGAGAACATTTCCTAAAGAAGCAGGTCTTGTCAGCTTGAAGTTCGCCGTTGTGTTCTTGTTTGTCCAGAACGCGAACGGGTTTGCTTCGGCAAGATGTTGCGGCAACTGGTAAAACACATCAACCGCAGAAGCCGCCGTGAACGCAGTAACGGGGATATACTTCGCTCTCTGCATTCCAACGTGTCTTGCGTAGATTGTAACAAGACCGTTCAGCGGCTTTGTGATTTGGTAAATCTGGTACGGCTGTGCGCTTTTACGATACTCAGGTTGAGCGTAAATGATCCTGTCATTCTTGATGTCCGCGTAACGTATTCCGTCACTCGGGTACACAAGAACAAGCTCGTCTTTACCGTTTAGAACCCTGGAAACGCTTACAGACACAGCATCGCCAAGAGCGCCAAGCCCCTGATTTAAAAACGCTGTTTCGTTAGACTCATACAAAATCGGTATCATAATTCCCACCACCTCGGTGTAATATCGACCTTGAACACGTCGCCGTCAAAGTCAATTCCAGTATCGCCAGTTCCAAGTACAGGGTAGCCGTTGCTTCCAAGGATGACATTGTTATTCTTGTTCACGACTCCATTATAACAGTTCATCGTCTCGCAATCAATATAAATGTCACCCTCATCATTATTGATATGTATGATTTGGTTCCCTATTGTAACCGTTCCTGAACCATAATCGCTACACCGTACACGTATTAGCGGCCTGCTTTCAAACAGGGTGGGATTTGTGATAACTCCAGAACTCGAAAACGCCTGTGCTTCCTCACCTGACTTCAAAAACCTCTGCGGCTTGCAGTCGAACGTTATCTGCGCCTTGCCTGTCGCGTTGTATGCTGAGGTCTCAAAAGTGATCGTGTCTTCAACACGTGCCATGCGGTAATGATTTGGATGGTACGTGTCTTCAAGCCGCTTGTAACCGATTGCCGACAACAGCCAATTCCTTACGGACATTGCCGTTTCAACAAAGTCGTTCATAGCAACTACGTTGTACGCAACCTGTACATTCAAGAATCTACCGTTGTCACGCACAAGGTCGCCGTTCCGGCCGGGTACAGAAACCTTTGTAACGTCACGCTGAGGAGAGTTGAACGTATTCTGGCCGCCTACATACAGGCCAATTGTTTCTGATGATGTTCCGTTGAATGTAAAGCTGTTCATGCCCATACCGCCTGTTCTTGTGCATAGCCGAATGCAATCTTCTGGCTGATTATTTCAGCTAACTCGTTAACGTCCTGCCCTTCAGCGCCATAAACGTTAATAACAAGGCCGCTTCCTGCTACTGCTTTGCTTTTTCCGTTCGCAGTGAAGTTGAAATCTCTGTCTGTTGCCCCAAAAACATCTTGCGCCATTTCTTCTGCCGCGTTTACTGCAACATCAGCATAGTCCCCAACGCCTTTTGCAAGGCCACGGTCAAGCATTTCACCAATACCGGCGAACACTCTTGACGGTGACTTAATTCCGAAAAATGCTTTGATGCTGTCAACAACGCCGCCGAAGAATCCGGAAACTTTTTGGCGTAACCATTCGCCGACGTTTGAAATGCCCTGCCACAAGCCTGTGATTAGCTGACTACCGGCATTCATTAAGTCTGGCACAGCCCCAATAATCCCGTTAACGATAGCGGTAATGATCTGCGGCAACTGACGGACAATAGTTGCGATAATTGTCGGAATGTTCTTAACGAGCGAAGTCAGCAAAGTCACACCCGCCTGCACAATCTGTGGAATCATCTTCGCAAGGCCGCTTACAATGCTCGTAATAATCTGCGGAAGTTTGCTAACGATTGTGCTTATAATCGTAGGCAGATTATTTACAAGAGCCGTCAATAGCGTAACGCCTGCGTTTACTATCTCTGGCACGAGAGACACGACCGTATTTACAATGCTGTCTATTATAGACGGTAATGCGTCTACGATGGTGTTGATTATCTGCGGCAAGTTCGTGATCAATGCAGTTAAAAGCGTTACGCCAGTCTTTACAATCACTGGTAGCATCGACAGCAGCGTTTCCGTAAGCGTGTTTATAATAATTGGAACCTTTTCAAGAACCTGCGGTAACGCCGCAAGAAGTCCTTCCGCAAGTGTGATCATAATCTGCAAAGCAGATTCGATAAACAGCGGAAGGTTTTCCGTTATAAACGTTACGATGCTATCTAATACCT
>Ga0310697_10000982_pt1 | contig 35483 bp, 30 predicted proteins | sample 172DNAGHGlowgp2_FD_203883 | JGI IMG/M metagenome (GOLD analysis project Ga0310697, IMG submission 203883) | Sheep rumen microbial communities from Palmerston North, Manawatu-Wanganui, New Zealand - 1728 DNA GHGlow gp2 (v2) (version 2) | ecosystem: Host-associated > Mammals > Digestive system >... | reverse complement strand
CACGGCTTGCCATAGGCACAGCGCTCAGACCTGTTGCGCCAATCAGCGGGTTGATTTTCTTCTTCGAGAAGAGATTGACGAGCTTCACCATGAAGATACCAGCGGTGATTGACAGGGCGAATGCAAGGAAACCACCAATCACGATACCGATGGTCGTCCAGTTGAGGAAGGCCTGAGAGGTCATAGTGGCGCCTACGCAGAGGCCGAGGAACACGGTGGCGGTGTTCATGATGGAGTTGCTGACCGTGTCGAACAGGCGGCTCGTGTCGCTACCGATTTCCTTCAGCAGGTTACCGAACATCAGCATACCAATCAGGCTCACAGCTGTAGGCACGAAGATGGCTACGATGGTGGTCACTGCGATAGGGAAGATAATCTTCAGGGTGCGCATGTTCTTGAACTCCGTCTTGTTGGGATAGAGTTTGTCCTGCTCCTTCATGTTGATCATCAGTTCCTTCTTGGTGCAGAAGATTTTCACCACCATAGGGATGATGACGGGAACCAATGCCATGTAGCTGTAGGCAGCGATGGCAATAGGACCGAGCAGGTGAGGAGCCAGTTTGATGGTGGTGAAGATGGCTGTAGGACCGTCAGCTCCACCGATGATGCCTAATGAAGCGGCCTCCTTGAGTGTGAAGCCCATCATCACAGAGCATATCAGCACGAGGAAGATGCCACATTGTGCGGCAGCGCCGAAGATGGCGAGGCGGAGGTTGCGCAGCATAGGACCGAAGTCAGTCAGTGCGCCCACACCCATGAAAATCACAGGAGGCAGGAATCCTGTCTTGATGAGCATATAGTAGAGGAAGTTCATCAGGCCGAGGTCGTGCGCAATGGCGGGCAGCGACATGTCCCAGATGTTGTATTCCTTCCCGTTCTTGATGACGGTGCCAGTCTCAGTGGCTTGCAGCACACCCATGTCACCGCCTGGGAAGTTGGCGATAAGCACACCGAAGGCGATGGGGATGAGCAGCAGCGGCTCGTAATGCTTCACAATGCCTAAGTACAGCAGTACGAAGGCGATGCAGTACATCACGAGGTAGGACGGGTCGGCAATCAGGTCGCTCAGCGCCGTCATGTTGTATAGTCTTGTCAGTATCTCTTCCATTTCGCTATCCTATTTTCATAATCACGTCGTCTTCTTCCACAGAGTCGCCTGAGTTCACCAGGATGGCGGTGATGACACCGTCGCGGTCGGCACGGATGGCGTTGTAGGTCTTCATCGCCTCGATGTAGCCCACCACGTCGCCTTCCTTCACTGCGTCGCCCACGTTCTTGGGTTGTTCGCTGGTGTCCTTCACGCGGAAGAACTTACCTTCGAGCGGTGCCACGAGGTCTGAACCCTCACCAGCGGGCAGTGCAGCGGCAGCGGCTATTGGAGTTTGAGTGGCGGCTGGGAGTTCATTACCGTAAGCAATCTCCACCTTGTAGTTCTGTCCGCCCACGTTCACGGTGATGGTCTTAGGCAGTTCGGCTGCGCCAGCAGCAGGAGCGTTCTTAGCAGCCTTGCGCTTGGCGAGGTCAGCCTCGAAGTCGGCCTTGGCCTTGCCGCTCTTGTAAGCCTCGTACTGTGTGGGGTGCATGGAGTACTCGAAGAGTTCCTCATCGTCCTCGCCCAGTGGCCATCCTTTCTCCTCCATCTTCTTGCGGTAGTCGTCGAGGTCGTCGGGATAGTTCTCCTGTGGGTCGGAAGTCAGGAACTCGCGTCCTTCAGCCTTGGCCATCTCCACCAGTTCGGGAGCCACTTCACCAGGTAGCTTGCCAGCCTTGCCGAGAATCATGTCCCAGATGGTGTCGGCAATCATCGACCAGCGTTCCTTGCCTTTCTCCATTTGGATGACGTTCATCAAGGCCAGGTTCTTCACGTACTGGCTGAAGGGTGTCACAAGGCAGGGATAGCCCACCTTGGGCCATACGTAAGCCACCTCGTCGAAGAGTTTGATGAGAATCTCGTCGGTAGTCAGCTCTTTCTGTCCGTGCTTCACTTTCCATTTGTTCAGTGAGGTCAGGTTCTCCTCCAGGTCGGTCATCAAAGAACCCATCATACCACCGGGCAAACCTGGTTTCACGAGCAGTGAGTTGTTGATGCGGTTGAGTTCAGGGCAGTAGTAGCCGAGGAAGTCGTCCATCATGGCCTGAATCTGGCTGCGCACTTCCATGTAGGCCTCCATGTTGATGTCCTTCACCTTGAAGCCAGCGTCCTTCAGCATCTCCTGTACGGCGATGATGTCGGCGTGTCCTGTACCCCAAGCCAAAGGAGCCACTGCTGTATCTACGTAGTCGCAGCCGTTCTTGCAGACCTCGAGGATGGAAGCCATGTTGAAGCCTGGTCCAGAGTGGCTGTGGTATTGCACGATAATGTCTTTCTTGTAAGCCTTGATACCAGCCACAATCTTGCCGAGGCTGTCGGGGCGTCCGATGCCAGCCATGTCCTTCAGGCAGATTTCGTCGGCGCCAGCGTCAATCAACTGCTTGGCCAAGTCCACATAGTATTTCACTGTGTGGATGGGGGAGTGTGTCATGCAAAGTGATGCCTGAGCAATCATGCCTGCAGCCTTTGCATATTTGATAGAGGGTATGATATTGCGGGCATCGTTCAGGCCGCAGAAGATGCGGGTGATGTCGGTGCCTTGAGCTTTCTTCACTTTGTAGAACAGCTGGCGCAGGTCCTTGGGGCAGGGGCTCATGCGGAGGGCGTTGAGCGCGCGGTCGAGCATGTGGGTCTGGATGCCAGCCTCATGGAAAGGTTTGGTAAATGCACGAACTGCTGTGTTAGGGTTCTCGCCGTAGAGCAGGTTCACCTGCTCGAAACCACCACCATTGGTCTCTACTCTGTCGAAACAACCCATCCTGATGATGGCTGGCGCTACTTTCACGAGTTGGTCAACGCGTGGCTGGTACTTGCCAGCACTCTGCCACATATCGCGGAAGACCAAACTAAACTTCACTTCTTTCATTTCTGTATATTTGATTGAATTCTTAATATCAAAATGATTAAATGTTAATTACTGATTCTTAATTAACCTTCTCCACTTTGGAGACTTTTCCTTTTCCACCGGTCAGTTGGCTCACGGCGGCCTGGATGATGCTCATGGTTTGCTGGTCAACCGCTGCGGAAGGCGTGCTCTTGAGCGCGGCCTTGGCTGGTTTGGCGATTTCCTCAGGTGCATACTTATTCACTAATGCAATGAGTAGTTTGCCAAAGTAGATGACGATGAGCAAAATGCAGAAAACTGTGAGCATTCCGACTACAAGCAGTTTGAACGCTTCGGGTAAATTTTCCATATCTGTACGATGTTATAATGTTAATTTATTGATTATCCTAACCTTATTAAAAATACTTTTACCTTAAAGCCTTGCTGTTGTCACCTTTCCAAACGGTAATCAAAACCCAACACCGTTTGTGGGTGTCCAATCATGCTGTTATCGCCCACAAAGTTACGATTTTTCTCTGAAACAATGAAATTTATAGGCTTTCATATTCAAAAAAATACAAAAAACGTCACTTTTTATGCGGAAAAGCCTAGTTTTTTGCATGGAATTACGCATAAAAATACAAGAACTGTTTGCTATTTTTTTTGTGCAAATAAAAAACAACCGCGGGTTCATCAAAACCAGATGATGAATCCGCGGCCGTTTATTCTTTCGTCGCAGCAGCTCTTATTCTACGATAATGGGCTTGTACTTAGGAACGAGAATCTTCATGATGATCCAACCCACCAAGTAAGCCACAGCGCAGATGCAGAAGATGATGAAGTAACCTGCGGGCTTGCCCGAGAAACCTGCGAAGGTGAATGCCTCACCCTGTTTCTCAGCGTAAGTGAAGAGGCTACCTGCACCCTGCTGGATGAAGTAGGAACCAATACCACCTGCCATACCGCCGATACCTGTGATGGTGGCGATGGCCGACTTGGGGAACATGTCACCGATGGTGGAGAAGATGTTGGCCGACCAACTCTGATGTGCGGCTCCAGCGATACCGATGATGATGATGGGCAACCAAGGCGAGAACTTACCCAATGGCTGTGCTAGGAGCACCAGCAGTGGGAAGAACGCGAAGATGAGCATGGCGCGCATACGGCCAGCGTATGGATTCATGCCTTGGTTGATGAACACTGTTGGCAACTTACCACCGAGGATACTCAACATCGTGATGAGGTAGAGCGCAAAGATCAGCACCATACCCTCCGTGTCGGTGGGGTTGATGTCGAACTGAGCCTTGAGGTATGCAGGCGTCCAGAAGAGGAAGAACCACCATACACCGTCGGTCATGAACTTACCCACGATAAACTCCCAAGTCTGACGGTAGGTGAAGCACTTCAGGAAACTGATTTGAGGACCTTCGTCGTTGGCGTCTTTCGGGTCGCCGTCGGTTTCAGCGTCCTGGTTGATGTAGGTTAACTCCACGTCGTTCACACGAGGGTTGTTGGCTGGTTTCTTGTAGAGGAAAATCCAGAATGCCATCCAGATGTATCCCAGTGCACCGATGACGATGAATGCCATTTCCCAACCGAAGAACTTGGCGAGGATAGGGATGGTGAACGGAGCAATCAGCGCACCCACACTGGCACCACTGTTGAAGATGGCGGTGGCGTAAGCACGGTCTTTCTTCGGGAAGTACTCGGCAGTCACCTTGATGGCGGCGGGGAAGTTGCCAGCCTCACCAAGGGCGAGCAAGCAGCGGGCACCAAGGAAGAGCCACACACTCGTGGTGGAAATCAGCAGAGCGGCATTGGCGGCACCGGAAGCGCGGAACGCACGCAATGTCTCGAGAGCGCCCTCAAAGCCCTGGAACCACTCGCCACAGACGATACCGCTGGTGGCAATACCGCAGAATGCGTGCAGCACAGCGCCTGTGCTCCAGATAAAGATGCTCCACAGATAGCCTTTACGGGTGCCCATCCAGTCGATGAACTTGCCTGCGAACAACATGCACACGGCATAGACGATGGAGAAGATGGAGGTGATGGTACCGTAGTTCTCATCGCTCCAACCGAATTCCTCCTGAATGCCGCCTGTACCTGGGTAGGTGAGCGACAAGACCTGACGGTCGAGATAGTTCACCGTTGTGGCGAAGAACAGCATCGCGCATATCACCCAACGGTAATTGGTCATTTTCTTTGTTTGTAATGGACTCATTGTTGTTTTATGAAGGTTTAGTTATGTCGAGTCAAATGAATAGTGGATGATTGTCTGTGCCAATAAACATGAAAAAGAGCACAGGAAACAGCCTTATGAAAAAACACAAATGCAAAAATAACAAAAAAAAATGATATAGAACCATCCTTTCTCCCGAAAAAGTCATGAAAGGATGCTAAATAGATAATTTATTGGCAATTTCTGCTCTGCTGACGGTCAATTCCACACCCATTCCGTCGCATTGGGCACCCACAGGAGGGTTGTCCTTCAGCAGACGGATATAAATAGAGTGAAGGGTAGGGAAGGAGTTGAACAAATGTAGGACGATACGTCCAGCCACATGTTCCAACAATGCGGATGGGCGGTTCATTTCTTCAGCCGCTATTTCATAAACCTCGGCATAACTGATGGTAGAAGCCAGTTCGTCGGTCCATACAGCGTTCCACACGTCGGCCTCCAGTCGGAGGCTTAACGTGAAGTCCGCTCCCACGGTCCTTTCCTGGGGCATCACCCCATGAAAGGCGTGGAAGCGGACGTTGGTAAGTAGGATGGTGGATTCCATAAACTACTGTTTTTTAATGTGTCAACAATCACTCCCCCAAAGGGCTGTGACTTGATTTTGGCGGGTTATCCGCAACGTGAGTTGCCGCAATGCTTGCAGATGAGGCAGCCTTCCTGATAGACCAGTGACTCATGTCCGCAGACGGGACATTTCTGTCCCTTGGCCTCGGTGCCGTCGGTCACGTACTTCTTCAGTGCTCGTTCCACACCCGTCTTCCAGGTGTTGATGTTCGCGCTCTCGAGGTCGAGGGTGTTCACCAGTTTCAGCACATGAATCAAAGGCATACGGTAGCGCAACACACCACTGATGAGTTTGGCGTAGTTCCAGTATTCCTTGTTGAATTTCTCCGACAATCCCTCGATGGTAGTCTTGTATCCTCTGCGGTTTTCGAACTGGAAGTCGTAGCGCTTCACGCCGTCCTCGCCGATGTTCTTGATGATATGTCCTTTCGACACCGTTTTGGGCAGTGCGATGCCGTCCTCGTCGTCGAGCACACCTGTGAAAATCTCGTAAGGATAACCATTGAGCAGTCCAACGAAAGCCACCCATTTCTCCTTGTTGTTCTGGAAGCGAACCACATCGCACTCTAGGCTCTTCGGGCGTACCTCCACCACTTCGGGCATGCAGTTGCAGTCTTTCTTGTCCTCTTTCTTCTTGGCTGAGATGAGCACACCTGAACGTGAGCCGTCGCGATAGACTGTGCATCCTTTGCAACCGCATTTCCAAGCCTCCACGTAGAGCTGGTTGACCAACTCCTCGCTCACGTTGTTGGGGAGGTTGATGGTCACGCTGATGCTGTGGTCCACCCACTTCTGGATGGCACCTTGCATCCTCACCTTCTCCAGCCAATCCACATCGTTGGCTGTGGCCTTGTAGTAAGGTGACTTCTGGACGATGGCGTCAATCTCGGCCTGGGTGTAACGGATGGAGGGGTCGTAGCCGTTGACTTTCATCCAAGTGATGAACTTGGGGTGATAGACTAGGTATTCCTCGAAGGAATCTCCAGTTTCATCCACAAAATCGACATGCACGTTGGTGTCGTTGGGGTTCACTTTACGACGGCGTTTATAGACGGGCATGAAGACAGGCTCAATGCCGGAAGTGGTCTGTGTCATCAGGCTGGTTGTGCCCGTCGGTGCGATGGTCAGACATGCGATGTTGCGGCGTCCGTACTTCTTCATCTCTTCATAAAGAGCGGAGTCAACACTCCTCAAGCGGTTGATGAAGGGGTTGAGTTTCTCGCGTTCAGCGTCATAGATGGCGAACGAGCCGCGTTCCTTTGCCATGTTCACAGAGGAGCGGTAGGCCTCCAAAGCCACGTTCTTGTGTACCTCAGTTGAGAAGTAGGTGGCCTCCGGGGTGCCGTAGGTCAATCCCATGGCGGCAATCATGTCGCCCTCAGCAGTGATGCCCACACCTGTGCGGCGTCCCTTGCTGCTCTTGTCGTATATCTTTTCCCAGAGATGACGTTCAGCGCGTTTTACCTCTTCGCTTTGTGGGTCGGAGTCGACTTTCTGCATGATGAGCTCAATCTTCTCCAGCTCAAGGTCGATGATGTCGTCCATGATTCGCTGTGCCTTTCCCACATGGTCGCGGAATTTCTCCCAGTTGAATGAGGCTTGCTTTGTGAAGGGGTTGTCGACGTAGGAATAGAGGTTGATGGCCAGCAGTCGGCAGGAGTCGTAAGGGCACAGCGGTATTTCTCCGCAGGGGTTGGTGGAGATGGTTCTGTAGCCCAGGTCGGCATAGCAGTCGGGTACTGACTCACGGAGTATGGTGTCCCAGAACAGGACGCCAGGCTCAGCCGACTTCCATGCGTTGTGAACGATTTTCTTCCACAAGGCAGAGGCATCGATTTCCTTCGACACCATCGGGTCGTCGCTGTTGATGGGGAACTGCTGAATGTATGGTCGGTTGTTGATGGCCGCGTTCATGAACTCGTCGTCGATACGCACCGAAACGTTGGCTCCTGTAACCTTACCTTCGGTCATCTTGGCGTCGATGAACGACTCCGAGTCGGGATGCTTGATGCTCACGGAGAGCATCAGCGCGCCTCGACGGCCGTCTTGAGCCACCTCTCGAGTGGAGTTGGAGTAGCGCTCCATGAATGGGACAAGTCCAGTGGAGGTCAGTGCTGAGTTCTTCACGGGTGTGCCTTTGGGCCGGATGTGTGACAGGTCGTGTCCCACGCCTCCGCGTCGTTTCATCAACTGTACCTGTTCCTCGTCGATACGGATGATGGCACCGTAGGAGTCGGCGTCGCCGTCCAGCCCAATCACGAAGCAGTTCGAGAGCGAAGCAATCTGGAAGTCGTTTCCGATGCCGGTCATGGGGCTGCCAGCGGGCACGATGTAGCGGAAATGGTTCATGAGGTCGAACAGCTCCTGTGCTGACATCGGGTTGGGGTATTTCCGTTCGATACGCGCTATTTCGTTAGCCAGACGCCAGTGCATGTCTTCGGGCGAACGTTCGTAGATGTTTCCGAACGAGTCTTTCATCGCGTATTTGTTCACCCATACACGGGCGGCTAATTCATCACCTCCGAAGTATTCAAGGGATGCACGGAATGCGTCTTCGTAGGTGTACGTAGGTTTTGGTTCCATCATGTCTTTCTTTTTGGTTTTTCTGTTAGGTTCGACTTTGTTTTATTGTCTCTGCATATCGACTGTGTTGATGGCAATCGATAATTGGGACACGACTATCGCGTCCACATGGTGTAAGAAAGAAGAAAGCTTCAACAAATACAAAAATCAAACATCTTTGCAAAACTACACATCTTTTGTGATATGGCAAAATATTTCGACAACAAAATTCGGCCCTGAGATGAAAATTTCCCATTCCGAAACGTAAGTATCATGTAATCAGGTGTTTGAAAATATTTATTGGTGGAAAAGTTTCCCAAAAAGTTTTTTTCTGGTACATTTTATCTGTCTATAATTTGTTCATTAACTGAGACTTTGCTAACTTTGTAAGAGTAAAAGTTTAACATAAAAGTTACATTATGACAAGAATCAAAGACCGCCGTACGATACGGAAATACAAACCCGCCCCCATACCGGAGGCATTGCTCAACCAGCTTTTGGAGGAGGCCATGCGCACACCAACGATGGGCAACATGCAGTTATACAGCGTGGTCGCAACCACCGACCCGAGGGTTAAGGCAGAACTCGCTCCCGCGCATTTCAATCAGCCCATGGTCATGGGAGCGCCCGTTGTGCTCACTTTCTGCGCCGATTTCAACCGTGTTTCCAAGTGGTGTGAGCAGCGTGAGGCAGAACCTGGTTACGACAATTTTCTCTCGTTCATCAACGCCATGTCCGACACCTTGCTTTTCACCCAGAATTTCTGCACGCTGGCAGAGGCAGAAGGACTTGGTACCTGCTATCTCGGCACCACTGTCTATATGCCCAAGGACATCATTCGGGTGTTGCAGCTGCCACGCCTCGTCTTTCCCGTGGCCACCATCACCGTAGGCTATCCCGATGAATGGCCCGAGCAAAACGACCGTTTGCCGCTCAAGGGCATACTTCACCACGATGTCTATACAGATTATACGCCCGAGGACATTGACAGCATCTATGCATACAAGGAGAGTTTGGAGGAAAGCAAGCGTTTCATAGAAGAGAATAATAAGAAAACACTCGCACAGGTCTTCACCGACGTGCGCTACACCAAGAGTGATAACATCTTCATGTCGGGTACTATGATGGAGGCTCTCCGTATGCAAGGATTCATTTGATGATTGATGGCAAGACTTAAATTTCAGCTATAAAAAAAGACCGCATCAAGCGGTCTTTTTTATTGGTTCTTCATAAGTTTCAGTTTCTCAACAGCATGTCTTCTATTCTACTGACCTCATTGGCAGTTTTTTCCTCTGTTTCGATGAGGTTCTTCATCTGTGTGATGGAGTGGAGCACTGTGGCGTGGTTTCTGCCGCCAAAGGCCTTGCCAATCTGCACGTTGGAGATGTCGGTGTGTTTGTTGGCGAGGTAGATGGCCACTTGTCGGATGTAGATGTAGGGCTGTCGGCGTGATTGTGAACAGATGTCCTTGCTGCTGACGTTGAAGTAGTTGCAGACAGTTTCGATGATGAAGTCGATGGTGATTTCGGTGTTGCGCTGTGGCATGAAACGTGGAAGCACGGTGTTGACCAGCTGCATGTCTATGTCGCAGTTGTTGTAAACTACGGAATAGGCAAGCAGTGAGTTGATGATGCCCTCAAGGTCGCGGATGTTCTCGCTGACGTTCTTTGAGATATAATCCACCACGTTGGGGGCTATCACCAGACCGTTCTTACGTATCTTGTCCTCCAGTATCTGACGGCGCAGTTCTTGGTTGGGCTTCTCTATCTCAGCCTGCAGTCCCCACTTGAAACGAGTGAGCAGACGGTCTTCAAGGCCGACAATCTCGATGGGAGGACGGTCGGCAGTCATGATGATTTGTTTGCCGTTGATGTGCAGATGGTTGAAGATATGGAAAAAAGTCTGCTGTGTTTTCACCTTGCCCGACAGTTCCTGTACATCGTCGATGATCAGCATGTCGATGGTTTGGTAGAAAGCAATGAAGTCATTGAGTTTGTTGTGCATCACGGCGTCGGTATATTGCACTTGGAAGAGGTGTGCGCTGACGTAGAGCACACGCATGCGTGGGTGCAGTTCCTTGGTTCTGAGGCCGATGGCGTTCACCAAGTGAGTTTTTCCCACTCCGGAGTGTCCGTAGATGAACAAAGGGTTGAATGTGCGTGAGGGGTTCTTGCTGATGGCCTCTCCCACGCTTCGTACGAGTTTGTTGCTTGCTCCTTCGATAAAGTTCTCGAAGTTGTAGTTGGGATTGAGCTGAGAGTCAAGGTCGTCTGCAACGGACGACTTGATGGGTTCAGGGCTGATGTTGGCTGGACGTGTGTTGTTAGCGTGTTGAATGTTAGTCTTGTTAGATGACTCTATCTTGGAGTAAATCGCGTTTTGTGCGTCTTCAAGTACCTTATAGGTCAATGTCACGTCTTTGCCGAACACCTTGGTAATGGTTTTCCTCAACAAGTCCAGGAAATGTTCCTCAACAAATTCGTACACGAAGGCACTGGGCACACCAAGCGTTAGTTTGTGGTCCTCGAAGGAGCACAGGTTGATGCACTTAAACCATGTGTCGAACTGTTGTTGGGAAATATTGTCATGGATTATTGACAGACAGTTATCCCATAGTTGTGATGGATGGTTTTCCATTAGAGGTGACAGTTGATAGTTGATTGATGTCGTTCTTCTTTTCTTACACTGCAAATTTCAGCATTTATTTTCAATTATGCAAGTGCTAATGCGTTTTGGTCTTTTCCGAGTCTCCATAAATGCTTTTATTTCAATTCTTTGGAGATTGTTGAATCTTTTTGCACAAAAAATTCTTGTATATAATTAATATTTTGATATTCAGTTTGTTATAATAAATTATGTAGTACTAAAATTAGTTTTTGTTCCACATTGTCGGGCCTTGCAAAACACCAAATTTTAGGTTGTTAGCGTTTCATGAAACAATTCTGTCTTTTTGGGTGCTTATTTAGACAAAATTTAAATAAGGCATTTTTGACCTTTTGGTATTGTACTATTTATTAGATGTGTTGGTGTTTGATATCTGGTGTGTTCCTTGTCTTGCTCATAAGATAGGTGAAACGAGGGGCAAAGGTGTTGTTTTGTCAAGAATTTTTCCCGTTGAGATATCAATTCCGGAAATATGCAGGGCCATCATTTGATTTCCGACGTAGCCTTCTTCTGAGGTTGTTTTAGGTGAAGTGTAGATGTAGTGGAGTATCTCATCGATATGACTGGGCAGGAATGTGGCTTGCTTAATGTCGTCAACAAACTGTGCGATAGCCTTTTCGCCTGCAATGATGATGATGCCGCCGAGCCATTCAGTCAGTTCCAGTTCGTCTTTGAGTTCGTAATGGTTCACCACCTTCTTGCCGTAAATCTCGAGAATGTGATTGCGGTAGTAGTTGGATGGTGAGAAGTACACCTTGTTGGCTGCTACTCTTCGCATGGTTTAGTTGGGGTGTTATTTTCGTCCAGGTGTACGTTTCTGTTGTTGGCGTGGACGGTTGTTATTGTTGTTGGTGCCACGCCTGTTGAACCTGCGTTTGATTTTCGAGGCATCGGGAGCCGTCTTCAGTTTAATTCCTTCGTCGTCACGGTTCTGCTCTCTCAGTTCGTCAGGTGTCAGGTGTCGAGAGGGTCGTGTGCTGTCTTTGCTGACTGCAGGCAGTGTGTCGGTAGCCACGGTGTCGGGATGTACATGTGTATGGATGAGCGAGTCGGGTTTGTGCATCCTGATTAACGTCAGGTTGTTGACGATGGCGATGCTTCGTTCTTCAGCATTGTTGTTGTTGTAGTTGATGAATCCGCTCACGGAGGCTATGTCCTTGTCGTCGCGTGCCTCGATGGTGAGTTCTTGTCGGGCAGCGTTGCGGAGTGTGCGTGTATCGCTGATGACCTTGCCGTCGTCATAGCGGATGGACAGGCTGAGGGTCACCGAGCTGTTTCTGTTCATATTGTTCTCGTTCACTAACGAGAGGTCGCCCGACATGATGTACTTGTCGAATCGGTGGAAGCTGGTGTCGGCCTTGATGATGAAGCTTTCGTGGTTGAGTGAGGGCTTGGGTCGTAGGACAATGATGGCCGCTCCGTTCCAGATGTTGGCAGTGTCGCCGTCGCTGCTGGCCACATTGGCCATAGAGGTGTTGCCTGTGCTGAGTTGTAGCTCTTTGTCGGCTGTTTCGAAGCGTTTGTTCAAGTTATCGTAGATGTCCTTGAGTTCGGAGTTGTGTCGGTTGTACCACACCAGCGAGCTGTCGAATTCGTCCTGTGTCACTTTGTTCTTCTTCATCACCGCATCGATATACAGTTGTTCTTTGTATTTCTCGTCTGGGGGGAGTTGGTTCACCATGCTCTTGGCCAAGTGGTAGTCGTAGAGCAGCTGCTCCATCTTTGATTTCGACACCACATTGTCTGGTCGTTGCTCGCAGGAAGCCAGCAGCGTCAGGAAAAGTGTGGTCAGGATGAATATGTGGAGCAGATTCTTATGCATTAGTCTGTAGCTGATGTTGGTTGTGGTGTGGATTCGGCATCTTCTTTCTTGCCGATTTCCATGATATGCTTACGGTAGAAGAGTATGAGCAGTATCATCGACACAGAGATGGATGCGTCGGCGAAGTTGAAGATGGCGTTGAAGAACACGCAGTGTTCGCCTACCGAAGGGAATCCTGGTATCCACGAGAGCACGGGGATGTAGGGCATGTTCCATTCCACCAGCGGGAAGTAGAACATATCTACCACTCGTCCCATCATGAATGCGTCGTAGCCCTCTCCGAACGGGACGAAGGTGGCTGGCAATGAAGGGTAGGGGAGTGAGGCGCTGAACACCTGTCCATAGAACATACAGTCGATGACATTTCCGATGTCGCCAGCCAGCACCATAGACAGTAGTACGATGTATCCGGTGGTTGCGGCTTTTCTGATTTGCTGGCGTATGTAGTAGACAATGAAGACGGCTGCGACGATACGGAAAATCGTCAGTCCCATCTTGCCTATGTTCTCAAAGGGTGTGTCCTTGAAAAGTTGCATACCGAAGGCCATGCCTCGGTTTTCGGTGAATGCGATATAGAACCAGTCGGTCACACGGATGTGCTCGTAGAGGTGCATATTGGTTTTCACCACGACCTTGATGACCTGGTCGATGATGATAATGCCCAACACAATCGCAATGGAGAGGATGGCGAGTCGTTTCTTGTTCATTTCCTTTTTTTTGCTTTCCAGATTATCCGGATATTATGTATATGCCGGATTCCTTGAGATTTCCTGCAAAATTACGACTTTTTATCGAATTATGCTTCATTCCCTTGATAAAAAAGAAAGGACATCGCCCAAAGCCGGCGATGTCCCCACTTATAGTGTTGGTCTTTGTGTGTTCAGGCGATTTGCCGATGACGAAAGTCTACTACTTCACCTTGTCAACGATGGCCTTGAAAGCGTCGTTGTTGTTCATGGCGAGGCTGGCAAGTGTCTTGCGGTTGATTTCGATGCCTGCCTTGTGGAGAGCACCCATCAACTGTGAGTAAGACAGTCCCTCGAGTCGTGCTGCAGCGTTGATACGCTGAATCCAGAGTGCACGGAACTCGCGCTTCTTTCTGCGGCGGTCGGCGAAAGCGTAGGTGAGTCCTTTCTCATACGCGTTTTTCGCTACGGTCCATACGTTCTTGCGTGCGCCGAACTGGCCTTTCACACGCTTGAGAATCTTCTTTCTTCTTGCTCTTGAAGCAACATGATTTACTGATCTTGGCATAATTTTTTTCTTTTTTGAATGTTAGCGCCATCCTCAGGGATGGTCTTGAAGGCGCGTGACGAAATCATCTTCGATCCGCTCACCTTGTCAGAGCTAATCATTCTGTTCTACAATTGTTTGGATGTCTCTTTGGCTTATCTCAGGTTCAGAAGGTCGCGTACTTGTTTTACGTTAGCCTTTACCACGATAGATGAGTGGTCGAGGTTTCTCTTCTGCTTCTTAGTCTTCTTCGTCAGAATGTGACTGTGATAAGCGTGCTGTCTTTTCAGCTTTCCTGTTCCGGTCAGTTTGAAACGTTTCTTCGCACCGGAATTTGTCTTAACTTTTGGCATTTTTTGTTTGTTGTTTAATTGTTATTGATTCAGTGGCAACGTATATACCAGGACGTTACGCACCCTTATGTCTTGTCTTATGCTTCGTTGTTGGTTGTAGGCTCGCTTTCGCTTTCCTCTGTTTCGATGTCTGTGGGAGCGGCGGGAGCGGTCGTGGCGGCTTTTTCCTCCTTAGGGCCACGGCTCTTGTCGGGCTTAGGCTGCTGTTTCTTAGGCTGTGCAGGTTTCTTGGGCGCCAGCATGAGGCTCATGCGCTTTCCCTCGAGGACCGGCATGTTCTCGACTTTGGCAATCTCCTCAAGGTCGTTGGCCAGTCGCAGCAAGAGCACTTCTCCCTGCTCTTTGAACAAGATGGAACGTCCCTTGAAAAAGACGTAAGCTTTCACCTTGTTGCCGTCGGCGATGAACTCCTTGGCATGTCGAAGCTTGAAGTTGTAGTCGGCTTCAGCGGTCTGTGGACCGAACTTGATTTCCTTCACTTCCATCTTCACCTGCTTGGCCTTCATCTCCTTGGCTTTCTTCTTCTGTTGGTAGAGGAACTTGGAGTAGTCAATCAGTCGGCATACAGGAGGAGTAGCGTTTGGCGAGATCTCAACCAAGTCGACCCCCATTTCTTCTGCCATTTGCAATGCCTTGCGTATTGGGACCACAGTTGATTCTATGTCGTCGCCTACGATGCGCACGTCACGCGCACGAATTTGATCGTTTACACGATATTGGTTCTTTTTGTTGTCTCCTTTCATTAAGGTCAGTTATAAGTGCTTGTTATCCTCCTTTTTTAGATGTTGAGTGAAAAATCATGCAAAATTAGTAATTTTCAATCAAACTACGAACTTCTTCGTTAATTTTATTTGCAAAATCGCTTATTTTCATTGCGCCGAGGTCGCCTTCTCCCTTTTTTCGCACTGAAACGGTGCCTTCGTTCATCTCTTTCTCACCAACAATCAGCATATAAGGAATTCGTTTGAGTTCGTTGTCGCGTACCTTGCGGCCGATTTTCTCATTGCGGCTGTCGACCACGGCACGGACGTCGTGAGCGTTGAGGTAGTTGCACACCTCGTCGGCGTAGTCGTTGAACTTCTCTGAGATGGGCAGCAGTGCCACTTGCTCTGGGAGGAGCCAAAGTGGGAACTGTCCGGCGGTGTGTTCGATGAGCACTGCGATGAAGCGTTCCATGGAACCGAAAGGAGCGCGGTGAATCATCACTGGGCGGTGTTTCTCGTTATCGCTGCCAGTGTATTCCAGTTGGAAGCGCTCAGGCAGGTTGTAGTCGACTTGTATGGTTCCCAGCTGCCAACGGCGTCCAAGCGCGTCCTTGATCATGAAGTCGAGTTTTGGTCCGTAGAAAGCAGCCTCGCCGTATTCCACAGTGACCTTCAGTCCTTTCTCCTTGCAGGCATCCACGATGGCTTGCTCAGCTTCTGCCCACACTTCGTCGCTTCCGATGTATTTCTCCTTGTCGTTGGGGTCGCGGAGGGAAATCTGCGCCTCGTACTCGGGGAAGTCGAGAGCCTTGAACACGATGAAGATGATGTCCATCACCCGTTTGAACTCCTCTTTCACTTGGTCGGGACGGCAGAAGAGGTGAGCGTCGTCCTGTGTGAACGAGCGCACGCGGGTCAGGCCGTGAAGTTCGCCGCTCTGTTCATAGCGATAGACGGTGCCGAACTCAGCGATGCGAAGTGGAAGGTCCTTGTAGGAACGTGGCTGGGAAGCGAAAATCTCGCAGTGGTGGGGGCAGTTCATGGGCTTGAGCATGTACTCCTCTCCTTCCTCCGGAGTATGGATGGGCTGGAAAGAGTCCTTGCCGTAGTGTGCGTAGTGTCCGGAGGTCACGTACAGCTGCTTGCCACCGATATGGGGAGTGATGACCTCCTGGTATCCATAGCGTTTCTGGATTTTGCGAAGGAAGTCCTGGAGCATGATTCTCACGCTTGTGCCTTTAGGAAGCCAGATGGGCAATCCCTTGCCCACTCGTTCGGAGAACATGAAGAGTTCCATCTCCTTGCCAATCTTGCGGTGGTCGCGTTTCTTGGCCTCCTCTAGTTTCACCAAGTACTCGTCGAGCATTTTCTTCTTTGGGAAGGAGATGCCGTAGAGGCGGGTCATCATGGGGCGTGTAGCGTCGCCACGCCAGTAGGCGGCAGCCAGCGACAGCACCTTCAGGGCCTTGATTTTCTCGGTAGAAACCAGATGGGGTCCGCGGCACAGGTCGGTGAAGTTGCCTTGTGTATAAGTGGTGATATGTCCGTCCTCAAGGTCGGCTATCAGTTCGTTCTTATAGGTTTGGCCAAGGGAAGAGAAGAATTCGATGGCGTCGCTCTTGGCAATCTCTTTGCGTACGAGTGCTTCCTTACGTTGTACCAGTTCCTGCATCTTCTTCTCAATCTCTGGGAAATTGGCATCAGAAAGTGTAACACCTGCGGGTGGCATCACGTCGTAGTAGAAGCCGTTCTCGATGGCTGGGCCGATACCGAACTGGGTGCCGGGCCACAGCTCTTGGAGAGCCTCTGCCATCAAGTGGGCTGAAGTGTGCCAGAAGGCGTGTTTGCCCTCATCGTCGTCCCACTTGTAAAGCACGAACTCAGCATCCTCATTGATGGGTCGGTTGAGTTCAGTCGTTTCGCCATTCACTCCGCATGCCAGCACGTCCTGAGCCAGGCGTGGGCTTATGCTTTCTGCTATCTGCAGGCCAGTCACACCGGCCTCGTATTCACGGACAGTCTTGTCCGGAAAGGTAATCTTGATCATATATTGTTTGTTTTTATCTTGTCGTCTCGCTGACTTTTGCATTCAAACTGCAAAATTACGAATAAACGTGAAAAATGCCAAATTTATTTGGGAAATTCCTAAAAATCGGAGGATTCGGATTATTCAGATTATTGGGAATCCGTTTATTTCTTTTGGTTCGAGTATTTCTTGATGAGGCTGTATGCGGTGTAAATACCTTGTTCGCCAGCCTTGCTCAGGTCGGCGATGCCACCTTCCGTGTTGCCCATGGCGATGCGCGTGAGGCCGCGGTTGTAGTATGCCTCGGCGAAGTCGGATTTCAGTTCGATGGCTTTGTCAAGGTCTTGCTCGGCAGCGGTGTAGTCGGCCATCTCGTATTCCACACTGGCTCGGTTGTAATAGGCTGTGCAGAAAGTCGGGTCGAGTTGTATGGCTTTGGTGAGGTCGGCCTTGGCAAGCATGAGGTTCATGTTGCGGGGTTGGTTGTTGGTCTTGTCGGTTGTGGCCGTTATGCCGGATGTGGGTGTGACGGTTTGCGAAGCGCTTTCCTGCAAGGCCATGGCTTGCATCTTCACTCTGACCACGGCTCGTTGGAAGTAGGCGAGTGTGGACTTGTCGTCCTGGTTGATGGTTTCGTCGAGGGCGTTCATGGCGTTCTCGTAGTCTTGTAGCATGAAGTAGTCGAGGCTCATGGCCAGGCTGTTCACACTGCTGCCGCCTTTTTTCTGGAGCGCCTCGAGCGAGGCCATTCTGCGGTTGAATTCTTCCTCGGTGATGTTTCCGTCGTTGTTGTTGATGAGCAATCGTTCGGGCAGGGACTTATGTTTGTTCAGGTTCTCGATGTCCTGCTGGTAGTTGTAGTCGTCGCGGATTTTCTTCTTGTCGAAGTTATAGGTCAGGGCGTAGAGTGGCAGCAGTCTTGTCTCCACGTTCAGGTTCTGTACCTTTCCGCGGTATTCGCTTTCGTAGGTCTTGCTGTTCTGGTCGTCTTCGGTGACGAGTTTGTTGTAGTCGTCGAGGTTGACCTGCGACTTCTTGCGTGTGGCGTTCTTCTGGCGGCTGGTAGGTGTGGAGTAGCCGTAGCGGTGTGCGATTTGCTCTCGTAGGATGTGGTCCTCATCGGCCAAGGCTCCTTTTGTGTCGCCTATTTTCTTGCGGGCCTCTGCGCGTAATTGGTAACCGTAGAGGAACTTGGGGTAGGCCTTGATGACGGTGGTGTAGTCGCGGATGGCAGCCCTGTAGTCACCAGTCTTGTCGAGTAGCCGTGCGCGGTTGAAGACCGACATGATGTCGTTGGGGTCGATGCGAATGATGAAGTCGAAGTCCTCGATGGCCCGGTTGTCGTCGCCCACCTCGGCGCGTAGGAGCCCTCGGTTGTAGTGTCCGATGAAGTTGTCGGGGTCGATGTCGAGTGCGGTGTCGTAGTCCGACATCGCTCCGCGTAGGTTCTTCAGGTGGAAGCGGCACAAAGCGCGGTTGATGATGTTGCCCACATTTCGTGGTTCCAGGTGGATGGCCTTGGTGAGTGTGCTGTCGGCTAGGGCGTAGTCTTCCCTCCGCATCAGGAACTGCGATTTCATGGTATAGCTCTTGGGGTCGTAGGGGTCGATGCTGATGGCTTTGTCGAGCCATTGCTCAGCCTCGGCAGTGTCGGCCTTGAGCAGCCACACCTGTGTTTTGAGCGTGTAGCAACGCGCGTCTTTGGGCCATTTGCGAATCATCAGGTCGGTCAGGCTGTCGGCCTTGTCGGCTTCCTCTGTTTCCAAACGGCAGAGCACCAGGTTGTTCCACAAAGAGTTGTTGTTGGGTTCCAGTTCGATGGCATATTCGTAGTCGTCCGCAGCCTCTTTATAGAGACCGAGGTTGATGAGCGACAGGCCTCGGACCTGGTAACTATTGGGAAAGAAGGGGTTGCGCTCAATGGCCTTGCTGCAGTCTTCGCGCGCGCCTTGGTAGTCGTCGAGGTAGAACTTGGCGAGACCGCGGTAGAAGTAAGGCTCGTGAAGGTAGGGCTTGGCGCTAATCACCATGTTGAAGTACTGGATTGACAGTACATAGTCATCGAAATACAAGGCATTACGACCAATGTTCATCATGCGCTCGGTGTTGATTTGGGCGACTGACTTCAAAGGTAGCAAGGCTGTGACTGCCAACAGGAGTACGGTCAGATGGTGTCTCATCGATGAGGTGTGATAAGAGGCAAGCTCCTCGTTGTTCAGTGGTTGGGCTTGTGCTTGTAGTCGCACTGGAACTTGCCCTTAGCCATCGACAAGAGTTTCTTCTTCACCATTTGTTTGCGGAGAGGACTGATCTTGTCGACGAACATCTTGCCCTCGAGGTGGTCGAGTTCATGCTGAAGCACGCGGGCGAGATAGCCATCAACCCATTCGTCGTGTGGCTGTAGGTCTTGGTCGAGGTATGTCAGGTGAATCTGTTTGGGTCGGCGGACGCTCTCATGTATGCCAGGCACACTCAAGCACCCCTCTTCCATAGAGCACATCTCTTCACCATACTCAGTGATGTGCGGGTTGATGAAGGCCTTCAGAAAACCGGCGTATTCCGGATAGTCTTCTTTCAGTACGTCAAGGTCCACCACCACTAAGCGGATGGACAGACCTATTTGTGGAGCGGCAAGACCCACTCCTTCTGCGTTCTTCATGGTCTCGAACATGTCGCTAATCAACTGCTGCAGGTTGGGATAGTCCAAGGGGATATCCTCTGCCTGCTTCCGCAACACTGGCTGACCAAAAATGTACATTGGTAATATCATTGTCGTTGGGTGTTTTTTTATTTCGTTATTTCGTTATAACGTTATATCGTTATGTCGATCTTTTACGTTAGGTTGTTGTTCCTAATAATTAATTAGGTGTGGGGGGTGCTTGCATTCGACGCCATTCCATATAGTCGCGAAGGATGATGGTGGCGCTGACCTGGTCAACGAGAGCCTTGTTTTGTCGGGCCTTCTTCCCGATGCCGCTCTCCAGGATAGCCTGATGGGCAAGAACAGAGGTGAAACGTTCGTCGTAGTATTCCACAGGCACGTTGGGGAAGTTCTTGCGGAGGCGGTTGACGAAGGGAGTGATGTTCGACATGTTGTCGGAGAATTCACCATTGGGTTTCTTGGGCAGTCCGACTACGATACGCTCCACGTCTTCTTGCTCCAGGTATTGCTTCACGAAGTCGAAGAGTGTGGAGGTGGCTACAGTGGTCAGGCCGTTGGCGATGATCTGTGATGGGTCGCTCACAGCGATGCCCGTGCGTTTTTTTCCGTAATCTATGGCTAAAATCCTACTCATTTCACTGCAAAATTAGAAATAATTGCGCATATTTCCGATATTATTGTTTTAAATGTTCTAAAATATCTAAATTTGCACCTGATTTATATATAGAAGAACAACGTTACACGCCTTCATAAAGATGTACAAGACGAAACAAAGCGATTTCAAGGTTGCGCTTTTCGACCTCGATGGCACACTTATTGACACCGAACCTCAGTACTCAGTGTTCTGGAATGAGATGCAGCGCCGGTTTTATCCCGATGTGCCTAACTTCGCCAACAGAATCAAGGGAACAACACTTACCGACATCCTCGACCGCTACTTCAAAGACGAGCCTTTGCGCCACGAGATGGAGGAGAGGGTCAGCCAATGGGAAGAACGGATGCGGTATGATTTTTTTCCAGGAGCCAAGGACTTTGTGAAGCACATCAGGGAGCAGGGTGTGAAGTGCGCTGTGGTGACCAGTTCCAACGACGACAAGATGCGGAGCGTGAGAAGCTACAACCCCGATTTCGACCAGCTTTTTGACAGGGTGCTGACTGCAGAGATGTTCCCTAAGTCAAAGCCCGACCCTTCGTGTTTCCTGCTTGGCGCGCAGGTTTTTGACGAGACCATCAACCATTGTGTTGTCTTCGAGGATGCCATCAACGGCCTAAAGGCAGGGCAGAACTCTGGGATGCTAACCGTCGGTCTTATCACTACCAACCCGGAAGAGACCGTCAGGCAATACTCCGACGTAGCTGTGCATTCGTTCAAAGAGCTCGACTACATGAAGGTTAGTGATTATCTCGACAGGAAGAACCGCGGTGCACTGTAGGCAACCACTTCTTTGGACAGACCTGTCGGAATATTCGTAGAATTCGGAATATTCAAATTATTCAGACCTCAATAAACCATTAAACCCAACAATAAAAAATCAAAGAAAATGGCTGGATATTTAGTTGAAGACCAGAGAAAAGTCACCACCCACAGACTTTTCCAAATGAAGACCGAGGGCAAGAAGATTGCTATGCTTACCGCTTACGACTACACTACGGCTCAAATTGTCGATGCCGCAGGAATGGACGTGATTCTTGTAGGCGACTCAGCTTCCAATGTCATGGCGGGAAACGTCACCACGCTGCCCATCACACTTGACCAGATGATTTATCATGCCAAGTCGGTGGTCAGGGGTGTGAAACGTGCACTCGTCGTATGCGACATGCCATTCGGCAGTTATCAGGTCAATGCCACTGAAGGAGTGCAGAACGCCATCAGGATTATGAAGGAGAGCCATTGCGATGCCCTCAAGCTTGAGGGTGGTGAGGAAATCATCGAGACGGTGAAGAAAATACTCGCTGCAGGTATCCCCATCTGTGGACACCTAGGACTCACACCTCAGAGTATCAACAAGTTCGGTACTTATACAGTCAGGGCAAGGGAAGAAGCAGAAGCCAAGAAGTTGGTGGCCGACGCACACCTTCTCGAGGAGGCAGGTTGTTTTGCCATTGTGCTGGAGAAGATTCCCGCCAAACTGGCTGAGCAAGTGGCTTCCGAACTCAAGATACCCATCATTGGTATAGGCGCCGGAGGTGCAGTCGATGGACAGGTGTTAGTCATTGACGACATGCTGGGAATGACCAAAGGATTCACTCCTAAGTTCCTACGTCGCTATGCTGACCTCAGCGCAGTCATGACTGATGCCATAGGAAACTATATAAGAGATGTGAAAGACAGAAAGTTCCCCAACGAGGACGAACAATATTAAATAGCACTTTACCTCTCCACCCTTTTGCCCATTAGCCTCCTTTCCTTCCATAATTATTTCCTTGGGCTGTAGGGCGGAGAGTTTTCTTTTCTACTCCACACCATGCTGTCTGTGCTTATCCCCACATACAACTTTGACTGCACTCGGCTTGTCAGACGACTTGCTGAGGAGGCGGAAAGTCTGTCGTCAGGGATAGAGATTCTGGTCGCCGACGATTGCTCCAATGACTCTGAAGTGCGGCAGGCTAACGCTTTGTTGGACAAGGTGGCGGGTTGCAGGGTTTTTATGCGCCATCAAAATGGTGGAAGGGCCATCACACGTAATTTTCTCGCCTCGCAAGCCCGTTTCGACCATCTGCTCTTCCTCGATGCCGACGGTATGCCAGCCCGTAAGAGTTTTCTCGCAGACTATGCTCAGATGGCGGGCAAGTCCGATGTGGTTTGTGGCTCCATCGTGCATCCAGATGCATGTCCTTCTCCTGATAAGTCCTTGAGATACAGGTATGAGAAGGATGCGGAGAGACGGTTCACGGCAGAGAAAAGAAATGCAAGACCTTATGCCTCGTTCCGGTCTTTCAATTTCATGATTACCAAAGAGGCTTTCAACATGGTGGGGTTCGACGAGGATTTCAAGGATTATGGTTATGAGGACTTGCTTTTCGGCCGCCAGTTGCAGGAAAAAGGACTCCGCATTCTCCACATAGAGAACCCGATGCTCAACACCGACATAGAGGACAATGATGTGTTCTTGCAGAAAATCAGGGAATCCAATGCCACACTGAAGAAGTTCTACACGAAGCTACGTGGTAGTTCATCTTTAATCCGCGGTTATGAACTTCTTCGCAGATGCCATCTTCAAGGACTTGCGTCATGGCTGTTCAAGCGTTGCAAAAAGGGATTGGAAAGCAATCTGCTCAGTTCCAATCCCTCTCTCGAATATCTTAAAGTCTATAAACTCTTGCATCTATCCTCACTGATGAATGAGGAATAGTCTTTTTGCGTTCTGGATAATCAGTTTTTCCTTGATGCCTTATTCCACAGTGACTGACTTGGCCAGGTTCCTGGGCTGGTCCACATCCTTGCCCTTGCATACCGCGATGTGGTAGGCAAGCAGCTGAAGTGGAATGATGGCCAGCAATGGCTCGAGGCATTCTTTCGTTGCAGGCACCTCAATCACTTCGTTAGCCATGCCGCTCACCCTGGTATCGCCTTCGTTCACAATGGCAATCACACGGCCATTGCGTGCCTTGATTTCCTGGATGTTGTTCATCAGTTTGTCGTAAAGGGTGTTGTTGGTGGCAATCACCACTACGGGCATTTCCTCGTCAATCAAGGCGATGGGACCGTGTTTCATCTCGGCGGCAGGATATCCTTCAGCATGGATGTAGCTGATTTCCTTCAGTTTCAGGGCTCCCTCAAGGGCCACAGGGTAGTTGAATCCACGGCCTAAGTAGAGGAAATTGTGGGCATAGGTGAAAATCTTGGCGATGGTCTCAATACGAGGGTTCTGGTCGAGAATCTGTCGCATCTTTTCTGGAATGGCGTGCAGTTCCTCAACTGTCTCCATGAATTCCTTGTCGTCAATCGTCCCTTTCTCCTTGGCTAGCGCCAGGGCGAGCATGGTCAGCACGGTCACTTGCCCTGTGAAGGCCTTGGTGCTTGCCACACCAATCTCCGGGCCGACATGGATGTAGCTGCCGGTGTCGGTGGAGCGTGGAATAGACGAACTGACGGCGTTGCATACACCGTAGATGAAAGCGCCTTTGGACTTCGCCATCTCCACTGCAGCCAGTGTGTCGGCCGTCTCGCCCGACTGGGATATGGCTATCACCACGTCGTCAGATGAAATCGGCGGGTTGCTGTAGCGGAACTCAGAGGCATACTCGACCATCACAGGTATGTGGCAGAAATTCTCAATCAGTTGTTTGCCAATCAGTCCTGCATGCCAGCTCGTGCCACAAGCCACGATGATGAAACGCTTGGCAGACAGCAATTTGTCACGGTGGTCAATGACAGCCGACAACACCACATTGTCGATGTCCACATTCACGCGTCCGCTCATGCACTTGCTCAGGCAGTCGGGCTGTTCGAAGATTTCTTTCATCATGAAGTGTGGAAATCCGCCTTTCTCTATCTGGCCCAGGTCCATGTCGATGGTCTTGATGTCGTGGTCAATCTGGATGTTGTGGATATCCACAATCTTGTAGTTGTGACCGCGTGTGAGCACTGCCACCTCGTTGTCCTCGATGTATATCACCTTGTCGGTATATTCTATGATAGGGGAGGCGTCGCTACCCACAAACCATTCATCCTTGCCGATGCCGATGACCAGAGGGCTGCTCTTGCGAGCGACGATAATCTGGTTGGGGTCCTCGCTGTTGAGTATGGCGATGGCGTATGCACCCACTACCATGCGAAGCGTCATGCGGACGGCGGTCAGAAGGTCGCAGCCCTTCGTTGTCTTGATATACTCTACCAACTGGATGAGCACTTCTGTGTCGGTGTCACTGCGGAACGTCACGCCATGGCCTTGAAGATATTTTTTCAGTACGGCGTAGTTCTCGATGATGCCATTGTGTATGATGGCCAGTTTACCGCTTGATGAGATATGGGGGTGGGCATTTGTGGAGTTGGGCTCTCCGTGAGTGGCCCAGCGCGTGTGGGCGATGCCTACGGTGCCGGAGATGTCTTTGTCAGAGACGTATGCCTCTAAGTCGGCCACCTTGCCCTTAGTCTTATAAACATTCAGTTCGCCCTTGTTGGCCAGTAGTGCTACACCAGCGCTGTCGTAGCCTCTGTATTCAAGTCGTTTGAGACCTTTCATCAAGACTGGAAAAGCCTGACGAGTACCTAAATAACCTACAATTCCACACATATATGCTTGTTTTTATAATGTCCGTGTTTGTTTTGTGTTGTGCGTCCTGCTTCTTTATGGCAGGATTAAAATGCGCCTTGTCTGTTCATGGCTAGAGGTTAAGATGCTTTCTTCTCCTTTTCTTCCTCGCATCCTTCTTCGCCTTCACCCTTGCATGGCTCCACCTTCAAGGTGCTTTTCTTGCCTTTCTTTGCCACTTCGGCCTTGAAGTTCATGCCTTCGATGGCAGTGATGAGTTGCTTGGGGGAGGTCTTCTTCTTGTCGTATGTGATGGTGACGGTCTTCTTCAACAACTCACTGCTCACATCCTGTACGCCTGGCTGTTGTTTCAATCCGTTGACAATGCGTTCCTGGCAATGTCCGCACCTCATGTCAGTGTTTAGGGTCACTGTTTTTACTTTTTGGCCGTAACTTAATACTGAAACAATACTAAATGTCAGTAAAAATAGCAATTTTAGTTTCATAATGTTTATCTTTTTGTGATTTCATTTGCAAAGTTATATCCTTTCAATGAAATATAGAAGAATTTTTCCAATAAATAACCAAAAAAAATACAAATGTCAGGGTAAAAGACAGGGAAGGAATGCTTTCTTAGATGCTTTTCTTGTTTTTTTCGACTTTTTTGCGCAATTTTGCATCATAATTGCAGGGTTACGTGGCTTGACGTGTCCGCAAACATCAAATTGAAATCATATCATTCACCAATCCCCATACCTAATTATGTTTGAACTTCAGCCTTTGGTAAGGAAGAATATTTGGAAACTCGAGCCGTACAGCTGTGCTCGTGATGAGTTCAAGGGCGTCAGTGCGTCGGCCTATCTCGATGCCAATGAGAATCCCTTCAATAACAACATCAACCGCTATCCTGATCCTTTGCAGGAGAAAGTCAAGGAGATGCTTTCACCCATCAAGGGCGTGCCAGTGTCCAATATTTTCCTTGGTAATGGCAGTGATGAGGCTATAGATTTGGTATACAGGATTTTCTGCCAACCGGGAGTGGACAATGTCGTGGCTATTGAGCCTACATACGGGATGTATAAGGTTTGTGCCGACATCAATGATGTGTTTTACAGGAAGGTAGTCCTCGACGATGATTTCCAAATCACAGCCGAGAAGTTGTTGGAGGCTTGTGACAAGCGTACGAAGGTCATCTGGTTATGCTCCCCCAACAACCCAACAGGAAATGATATCAATAGGGAGGAGATGGTCAAACTGCTCGTCAAGTTCCAAGGTATAGTGGTGGTTGATGAGGCTTATTCCGAATTCTCCAATCAGAAACCGCTCAGGCTTGACCTCAACCAATATCCTAACCTCATTGTCCTCAACACCATGTCGAAGGCCTGGGCTGGAGCTGCCATCCGTCTTGGTATGGCTTTCGCTTCAACCGACATCATCGGCCTTTTCAATAAGGTAAAGTATCCCTACAATGTCAACAAGCTTTCGCAAGAGAAGGCCTTGGAGTTGCTTCGTAACCAAAGCGGGTACAGGCAGCACCTTGTCATGGTATTGGAGGAGAGGGAAAAACTCATGAGCGCTTTCAACTCCTTGCCGATTTGCGAGAAGATATACCCAACGGCAGCCAACTTCTTCCTTGTGAGGGTTACTGATGCCAATGCCATTTACCGCTATCTAGTGGAACAAGGCATCATTGTACGAAACAGAAGCAGGGTCACACTTTGTGAGAATTGCCTCCGCATCACCATTGGAACCAAAGCCGAGAACAATGCGTTGCTCTCAGCCCTTATCAAGTACAAGCCATAAATCCCTATATCAAGCCCATCGTCCCTATTCAGCTTATCACATCCATCAAAATGAAAACAGCACTATTCATCGACCGCGACGGCACCATACTCTGTGAACCAGAGGACGAGCAAATCGACTCCTTTGAAAAGTTCCGTTTTGTTGACAACGTCATCTCCAATCTCGCATTCCTGCGCACACACACATCCCATGAACTGGTGATGGTCAGCAACCAGGACGGGCTTGGAACCGATGCCTATCCCGAGAAGGATTTCTGGCCCACTCACAACCTGATGCTTCAGACACTGAAAGGAGAAGGGGTGGTCTTCGACGACATCCTGATTGACCGTTCTTTTCCGGAGGACAACCTTCCCACGCGTAAACCTGGTACAGCCATGCTGACCAAATACCTTGGAGGTGATTACGACCTGTCCAACTGCTATGTGGTGGGCGACCGGGAGACCGATGCGATGCTGGCTCTCAACCTTGGCTGCAAGGCAGTGATTTTAGGGGGAGCTCAGTCGTCATTGCGAGACAAGCTTGTCGAGAAGTATGCCTACAGCGACCAGGTTATAGTTGTTGATTCATGGAATGAGGCGGCAGAATTGATTTATGCCGGGCACAGAGTGGCAAGCGTCAGAAGAACCACTAAGGAAACGGATGTCGATATCCGTCTCGACCTCGATGGGCATGGGCAATGTGATATCTCTACAGGACTTGGGTTCTTCGACCACATGCTTGAGCAAATCGCCAAGCACGGCAATGTGGGACTGCGGATTCATGTCAAGGGCGACCTCCATGTGGATGAGCACCATACCATCGAGGATACAGGTATAGCCCTCGGCGAGTGTTTCCTCAAAGCCCTTGGCGACAAGAGGGGCATCGAGCGCTATGGTTACTGTCTCCCCATGGACGACTGCCTTTGCCAGGTGGCGATTGACTTCGGGGGCAGGGCATGGCTTGTCTGGGACGCGCAGTTCCACAGGGAAAGAGTAGGGGATATGCCCACCGAGATGTTCCTCCATTTCTTCAAGAGCTTCAGCGACGCTGCCAAGATGAATCTCAACATCAAGGCAGAGGGTGACAATGAGCACCATAAGATTGAGGGCATCTTCAAGGCGTTGGCCAGAGCCATCAAGATGGCGGTGAAGCGCGATGTCCACAATTTCCAACTCCCCTCCAGCAAAGGAGTGCTGTAAGCTTGTCCTTGAGTCTCTACAGCCTGCGAAGAAACTGTTTATTCTTCTTTCTTCTTGTTTCCTAATCCCAATTTTCCGATGTGTCCTAACAACGGATTGTTTTCGAGCAACTCTTCGGAACGGTAAAAGACATCATAGAATTGCTCGTTGAAGAAATTCTGTATGTTGCGCGACAATTTCATGGGACCCTCTTCTTTGGAACAAACGCAACGGAGGGCACGGGGAATCAAGCGTACGTCGATGTTCGGGCCAGTTTCCATTGGCTCGCCGTCGAAGTGGATGACTCCTGGTTTCGAGCGCTTGATGGTCAGGTTTCGGCATCGGAAGGTCTTGATACGGCTGTTGGTGTCGATGGTGCCGTTGAACAACTGGATGGCAATGGCGGGAGCGTCGACGATGTTGAAAGGCTCAAGTATAGTCACGTCCATCAGTCCGTCGCGCACCGAGGCCTGGGGTGCTATGAATGCGTTATTTCCGTATTGTGAGGCATTTGCGCATGAGATGAGGAAAGCGTTGTGGGTGGATTTCACGTTGTATTCGTCCTCACTCTCCAACTCGTAAGTTTCCGGGTTGTAGTTCAGTCCGTTTTTCAATACGTTTTCGATATAAGACAAAGGGCCGCGCTTGCCACTCTCGGAGAATTTCGCAGAGATGAAAGCGTCGAACCCCACTCCGCAGGTGCAGAAGAACGGTGTGCCGTTGACCAACCCGTAGTCCATGGGAAGAATATAGCCGTCGTTGATGAGACGGAGTGCCTTTGGCGACTCCATGGGAATCTGCAGGTGACGGGCCAATCCGTTGCCAGAGCCAAAGGGGATGATAGCAAGGGCGGTCTGGCTGTTGACTAACGAACGTGCAACTTCGTTTACAGTGCCGTCGCCACCTACAGCGCAGACGATATCCACTTTGTCCTTCACTGCTTGTGTGGCAATGTCGGTTGCATGTCCTTTGTGGTCAGTCCGCACAATCTCCACATCGTAGCGAATGCTGTCGATAAGGGTGGTGATGGTGCGTTCCACCACATCCTTACCCCTGTTGCCGGATATAGGATTGATGATGAAGACTATTTTCTGTTTTCCTGAACTCATCACAGGCTATTTTTTATTTTACGACTGCAAATTTAGCATTTCCGACTTAATTTTTCGCTTTTATTACCCTTTGTTTTGTTTAAAATGCATTTTTTTACACGAAAGGATGGGAATACAAACAATTTTTAGTAACTTTGCACTCTGATTGGACAAATCAAGAAGTAATAAAAGGATTTTAAAATCATAAAAACAAAAAAAGTGCCTTGAGAGGACATGTTTTTCTGATTGAAGCATAGACCCACCATAATGGGGGACACATTATTAAATTAATTACTATGCGACAAGAAGACGGATATAACGACGGCATACATGTCCCAGACTCATAGGGTTGCTAATTTAATTATGGGTTTATTACAAGACAGATTCAAGAAGTATAGAGAACCTCAGAAATTCATGCAATTAGGGGTTTATCCTTACTTCAGACAAATCGACAGCCATCAGGACACCGAAGTCATGATGAGCGGCAAAAAAGTACTCATGTTCGGTTCAAATTCTTACATGGGCCTCACTTATGACAAGAGAATTGTCGATGCCGCTGTAAAGGCAGTTCAGAAATACGGTACAGGATGCGCTGGGTCGAGATTCCTCAATGGAACACTTGACATCCATGTTCAGCTTGAGCATGAGTTGGCAGATTTTGTCGGCAAAGACGACGCCTTGGTTTATTCCACGGGCTTTACTGTGAACTCAGGAGTTGTATCCTGCTTGACTGGGCGTAACGACTATATCCTCGGCGATGACCGTGACCATGCATCTATTGTGGATGGAAGAAGGCTTTCATATTCCACTTTCCTCCATTATAAGCACAATGACATGGAAGACCTTGAGGCCAAACTTAAGATCTGTAATCCCGAGGCAGTGAAACTCATTGTCACTGATGGACTTTTCTCCATGGAAGGCGACTTGGCCAAACTGCCAGAGATAGTCGAGCTCAAGAAGAAGTACAATGCCTCCATCATGGTGGATGAGGCTCATGGACTTGGTGTTTTCGGACGCAATGGACGAGGCACCTGCGACCATTTCGGAGTGACCGATGATGTGGACCTCATCATGGGTACTTTCAGTAAGTCGCTTGCATCCATTGGTGGTTTCATCGCTGCTGATTCCGACACCATCAACTACCTCCGACACAATTCCAGAACATATATCTTCAGCGCCAGCAACACGCCAGCTACCACAGCTGCAGCCATGGAGGCATTGAACATCCTCAAGTCTGAGCCAGAGAGGATAGAGAATTTGTGGAAGGTGACCAATTACGCTCTTGCCCGATTCAAGGACGCCGGATTTGAAATGGGAGAAACAGAGAGTCCGATTATTCCTCTTTATGTGAGGGATGTGTTCAAGACTTTCAAGGTGACCAAGTTGGCTTTCGACAACGGTGTGTTCATCAATCCTGTCATTCCTCCCGCATGCGCTCCTCAGGACACATTGGTACGTGTAGCTCTTATGGCCACCCACACCACCGAGCAGGTGGACCGTTGCGTCGAGGTGATGGTCAAGGTCTTCAAACAGGAAGGACTGCTATAATCTGGAAATCCGGAATGTCCGGAAGCATTGAAAACAACAAACAGGGCCGTTTCCCATTGGAAGCGGCCCTGATTGCGTAATGAGGAATTCTCGGACAGTCCTGATTGTTCCGCAGGTTACTGTGGAGGCATTGGACCATCAGAGGGTGGTGCTGGAAAAGTCCCGATTTTGGTTACTTGAGATTTCAGCACATCAGTTTTCTCTACAAGCTTGAAATTCGAGTCATCAGGAGTAATGGCCAATCCGAAGAACGTGTTTTCTTGATTGATGGCATTTCCTTTGACAATGGTAAAAGGTGAACCCTGAACGATTTGTTCAGAACTAAACAGCACCTGTCCGCCCATCTTTCCATAATTGCGCTTGAGGTTGAGGGTCAGTAAAGGATGGTCTTCGCCAGAAGCCACACCAATGCAGCCAGTGCTGTCGAGCTCGCCACCATAGATGATGGAGGCCTGACGGGATTTTTCGGAAGGAATAGTGTGGTTCCCACCTGTGGCTATAACCCTTCCCCCGTGGATGTAGAGACGGTAACCGTCTTCCTCGTTGGCGTCAAGACCACATTCAGGGGCTCTTCCGCCGCTTACCACCACGGTGCCGCCGTTGATGATGAGGTTGCCGTTGGCATCCAGGCCGTCGTTAGCGGAAGAGCAGGCATAGATGCGTCCTCCGTTCACCACGAGGTCTTCGCTCGAGTTGATTGCGTCGTCGGAAGCAGCTACACTGATGTCACCGCCATTGAGCAGCATTACGCCTTTTGATTCTATACCCTCGCATTTCTCTCCACCCGACGACAATACGCAGACGCGGCCTCCATTAATAGCAAGAACGCCCTTGCTTGAAATGCCGCGTTTACTGGAATTGCTTGCATCGACATTCAGCACTCCTCCGTACACCAGCATGCCAGTCTTGGCAGAGACACCTTTGCCCTCGTGGCTTTTCACGTGGATAACGTTTCCTGGGCGGAACACCACTTCTTCGTCGGCACGTATGCCCGACTTGCTGTTGCATTCGATGTGGAGTTTGCCACGTCCGCTGAACACCAGGTTATGCTCAGTCAGAACAGTACCTTTGATACTGTTCTTTTTCTTCTTCACCCCAGAGGCATTGGCTTTGGCTTGTTGCTTGCTTTGTTTCTTTAAGTCATCGATGGAGTAGTTGGCTGCCCCGTCGTCATCGGGGTCCAGGTTTTTCTTGCTTTCCTTAAGCACGAATCCGTCTTCCAGGTAGTTGTCGTCGCTAGCCAGCACGATGTAGGTGTAGGGGGCGCTTGTCACGGAGATGGCGCTGCCATCCGGGTTCTTGACATGGCATCCGCTGAGTGAAATCTTCACGTTCGACGGGCTGCTGATACTCAGTGAGCCATTGTTGGTGGAACCTTTCACGATGTACTCCACGCCTGTAGCAGAGGATGATATGGACACATCAGCACCAATTGTATTCACCGAAACACCCGATATGGACGGAGCCACAGTAGCTTTGTTGCCAGAGAAGGTCACCTCTACCTGCTTGTTGAATTGGGTGTTTTCCACATAGTCCATGTAGTTGGAAGCAGATGGAGAAGTCTCTATCTGTTCGTTTTCCACCTCCGTGAGGGGCAGGGGGGTGTCGTCTAATTCCACACCGAAGAAAGAGATATCCTCTCCCTGGACCATCCCAACGGGAGGGCCAGGGAAATGAGGATTCTGTTTCTTGTCATTGGTGCACGAAAAGGCGAGAAACGCGGTCGCGCACAGAAAGGGGATATACAGTTGATGCTTCATTCTGTTTATTCATCGTCATCGTCCGGTGCTTGGTCGATGAGGTCCATGAACTGGTCGAGTTTCGGTGTGATGATGATTTGTGTGCGGCGGTTGCGCTGGCGTCCCACGGAACTGTCGTTGGAGGCGATGGGGTTGTACTCACCGCGTCCGCCTACAGTCAGGCGTTTGGGGTCAACTCCGTAATCGTTCTGCAGGCACTGAACCACGGATGATGCACGAAGTGCACTGAGGTCCCAGTTGTTGCGGATGTTGGTACGTGAGATAGGCACATTGTCGGTGTTACCCTCTATCAGCACGTCGTAGTCCTTGTAGTCGATGATGATTTTTGCAATCTTGCCCAAGGTCTGGCTTGCACGTTCGTTGATTTCGTAACTGCCCGACTTGTAGAGCATATTGTCGGCAAGGGAGATGTATACCACCCCCTTGAGTACTTTCACGTCCACTTCGTCTTTCTCTGAACCAGAGAGGGAGCGTGTGAGGTTGTTGGTCAGCAACATGTTCAGAGAGTCGCTCTTAGACTTGGCTTCCACCAGTTCCTTGATGAACTTGTTGGAGGCGTTGATTTCGTCAACGAGTTTTGAGATGTTGACGTTGCCTTCGGAGTTTTGCTGGATACTCTTCTCCAAGGAACGTTGCAGACTGGCATATTGCTCTTTCAGTTCAGCGTTGCGTTCCTTTGCATCGGCGAGCATGTCTTCCAGACTTTTCGCTTTGCTCTTGCTCTCGGTCAGTTGCATCTTCAAGTCATTGTTCTCAGTCTTCAGTTGGTTGTTGGCTTCAGTCAAGGCCAGCAACTGTTTCTTGCTGCCACAACTTGAGAGCAGCACACATACAATGGCGATGGCCATTGTGCTCATTAATTTTCTCATCTTAAAGTATTGGTTTAATAAAACGTTGTAATCTATTCGTAATTAATTATTTATTTTTTTCTAGACATTCTAGATATTCTAGATTTTCTAGATAATCTAGATTCTTCTTGTCTGTTTTGGGCTTTTGAAATCAGAAGCTGTAGAGGGCGCTGATGACAAAGCGGTTGTTCGACACATCGTGGGTGTCATGCACCTTACCTTTATCATCGTTGGTGCCGTACCAAGCGGTAGTCAGACTGTATTCAGCACCAATCTTCCAATGGGGGATGTTGTAGGTGAGTTCCACGCTGGCATTGGTGAGTTGATCGACATCAGTGCCAGTTCCGCAAAGGTTGAACACTTCTTTTGAAGCACCGAGGTTCTTGAGGTAGCCGAGGAAGACGCCCCCGCGCCATTTGGTGCCGTACATCACGTTGAGCCAGCTGTGAGAGATGCGAAGAGGTGCGTATTCGCGTTCGTCGGTCTCGTTGTTGATGCTCGTCGAGCCGTAGCCACCCAACGTACTGCACTGTGTGAGGTTGGAGCTGAGTACAGACTTACCGGCGACCATCAACTTCTTGTCCTTGTATTTGAAGTGGACTTCGCCAGACAGACCGTTGATTCGTTCCGACACCTTATAGGATTCTTGCATACCATTGTTGGGATTAATCACTGAACTAGACAGACGCGGAACCAGCGAGGAGAAGTGGAGGCCTGCGCCGGCAGTCCAGGTTGCGTCTTGGTAGTCGAGGCCTACGAACATCTCTGGGATGTTGCTGTTGTGGATGTAGTCGCGGCTCTTGCCTTTGGGACCCACCGACAGATATTGCGTCTGCCACAGAATGGAAGCACGGAACAGGAGGTTCTTTGGAGCATAACTGTATTGGATTTGCGGAGCGCGGTTGAAGGGTTGGAAGGGTGCTCCCATGTTCAGGTTCATCAGTTCGGGTGCCACGGTGCCGTAGAGCGGATGCCAGGTCTGTCCCAATAGCCACTCATTGTTTCCCCAGTCGAGTTTGGCGTAGGCGTGGCGAAGACGGATGACACCGAAGGTGGAACCAGAGCCTCGGAAGTCGAACTCTATTTTGGCTGAAGTCTTGGCTCCCCAGATTTCGGGTCCTGTCAGATCGACGCCCAGTCGGGTATGCAGGTTGTAGAGGCTGCTTTCGGCATGTGCGTTCATGTCATGGCCCAGCGGGTCGTAGGCATGGTCTTTTGGGAACATGAGGAAGATGCCTTCCACAGTCTCCTCATTCTGTCGTGAGTTGAAGAAATAGTCCGTACGGGCCAGTCCATAGATTTTGTATGTGAAGTCTTTTATTTCTTGTGCCTGCGATTTGATGGCGAATGCCAGCAGGAAGATGGAGATGAGTGTAAAACGTTGCATAGTTATTGTGTTTTTTTGGTGAATATCGTCAGTTTGTATACAGTTACTTTTGTTTTCTTTGTGCAAGTTACGATTTTTTTCAAACAATAATTGCCCTTGGTGTGGATTATTTCATGAAAAAGTCCTATTTTTGCAATATCAAGAACGAAAAAACAAACAATAACCTTAAAAATCGGTACGAATTATGTTAATGATTGTCGAATTACTAGTGGTGCTGCTTGCTTTGTATGTGGGTTCGCGCTACGGCTCATTGGCACTTGGCGCCATCTCAGGAATAGGTCTCGCTATCTTGGTTTTCGGTTTCGGTCTCAAGCCTGGCACACCACCTACAGATGTTATCTATATCATCATTGCGGCAGTGACCTGCGCAGGCATCATGCAGGCATCGGGCGGTATGGACTGGCTCATACAGGTTGCTGAAAAGATGCTGAGGAAACATCCCGACCACATCACGTTTTATGCTCCATTATGCACCTTCTTCCTCACCGTTTTGGTGGGAACAGGCCATGTGGTCTATACCCTTATGCCTATCATTGTGGATATTTCCATCAAGAAGGGTATACGTCCCGAGCGTCCATGTGGAGTGGCTTCGGTAGCATCACAGGTGGGTATCACCTGTTCGCCCATCGCTGCCGCTGTTGTGGCCTTTACCACCATATCCGCCGCCAACGGATTCCATGTCACCATCCCTCAGGTGCTGATGGTCACCATCCCCGCTTGTCTTTGTGGACTTATGGCTGCAGCCGCTTGTTCCTACAGAAGAGGAAAGGACCTCGATAAGGACCCTGATTTCCAGAAGAGGATTTCCGATCCTCAGGTCTATAATTATGTTTATGGCAACACAGCGACCACACTCGACAAGAAGATAAGCAAGGACGCCAAATTGGCCGTTTATATTTTCCTTTTCGCTTTGCTCATCATTGTGATATTTGCCGCCTTCCAAAATATTC
>Ga0310697_10000981_pt1 | contig 35483 bp, 43 predicted proteins | sample 172DNAGHGlowgp2_FD_203883 | JGI IMG/M metagenome (GOLD analysis project Ga0310697, IMG submission 203883) | Sheep rumen microbial communities from Palmerston North, Manawatu-Wanganui, New Zealand - 1728 DNA GHGlow gp2 (v2) (version 2) | ecosystem: Host-associated > Mammals > Digestive system >... | reverse complement strand
TGTGTAATAATCATTTGGAACTGAAAAGGATTGAGAGCCTGCGTTTATTGTATTGCCATCTACATACATTTTCTTTCCTGTAGTAGATAGCATTCCATCACCTTCTGAGTAAGTAGTATTAGAACATATTCCTTTGTACTTCAAAGAATTCTTTTCAAAAAAAGAAGGGTCCGTTTGAATTAGACCCTTATCCCAAGTATTTATATTTGCATTAATAGGTATATCTAACGGTTTCATACCTTTAGTTAGAATTGATTTTGATTCAAACTGTAATTTTCCTTACCCACCAACCATCTGAGTCGTGTTTTAATTCGTAGTTTCCATCACCACAACTAAAGAATCCATAAGTAATAATACCAGTGAGCTTCTTCATATTAGAAGCAATTCCATTAAACAACAAACTGTTTTTGTGCGTGAATTTTGGCTCACTGGAAATTAGATTATCTCCTTCGGTTACTATGTCTGATTTTAAATCTATATTTACAGGCTGCATTCTTCTCTCCTGTAAAATTTAGGTTTTCAGTTAGAACGGATTTGCTTAGGCGAGTGCAATTTGGGAGATATTCTCTTGAGTATCAAAAACTGTATCTAAGTACTTACATCTAACAATGTAAGCATTTGAATTTGCTTCTATAAAGGTTCCTCCGTTACACGCCCAAGGATTACGTCTTACAAAGAAATCAAACTTTGCACCGGAGCTTTTGATTGTTCTGTTACCATCTGTTATATTAAAAGATGACACATCTTCCCATTTCATCTGTCCACTTACATTAAAGTATTCTGCTTGAGAGTAGATAGATGTGAGAAGGTTCCAAAGACTTGTTATAAAATTATTAACAGAGTATGTAGAACCTGCAATTAATCTTAGATCAGAAGTTGTTAAATACAGAGAAACGGTTTTAGGTTCTGTAACCTCTATCCAATTACCCCAATTATTATATTCATTTCTAAACCTTATCCATTTACGGGAAGCTGTTGCAGATGAAACTTCTTGATGTATATAATTATATTTACCTTTATATACTAAAGCGGTTCCGTATAGTGGATTGAGACCTTGGGGAGTGTGACCTGTAGCAACTATGCTATAAATACCCTGGTCTATGAGAACATTTAAATCCCCATTAAAGGTTACCTCACCTTGTTGAGGATCTTTTTTAGAAAGTAATGCATTACCATCCACAGCAGCGTTTACAGCGTGTTGAGTAGCATTAGCTACTGTACCAATATTCGGCAATGGAAAAGCTTCTCTTATATCATCTGTTACAAGATTGTCCAATTGATTTCTAAGGTTGCTAATACCTGTAGCATTATTACCTATAGCAAGTTCATCTACATAAATTGCGTGATCAATTGCTTCATTTACAGCGTGTTGAGTAGCTCCTGCACTTGTCTGCAAATAAGTAAATGCGGATTTCTCCAATATATCTTCTGTATATTTTGGAGTATATAAAGTATACGTAGACCCGCTTTTGTAATAAATACAACCACTATACAAACCAGCAGCATTTGGAACATTTCCTACATATACAAAGAATCCATCTTCTGTTGGAATTGAAGTTGTATATCTTAATTCATTTCCCAACATACCAACAGGATTGTCCAAATAATAGAGCTTGTTGTTATCTACAATGTAAAGAGTCATTGTATCTTGTTTTTGATAAGGTGTGAGATTGTTGTAATCCGACTGGCTCAATGCAACTACTTTAATAGAATAGCAATAACCGTTTCTATAAATCTGTTTTTTGTCTGTAATAAAGTAATTGACTAACGGGTCTATAGTCGTAAGGTTGTTGTATTGAGTTGAAGTAAGCGATTGATTAATTACAACTTCATTAGTCTTTCCATCTACAGACAATACTCTACCTGCACTCCAAACATCCCAATCACTTCCACTCCAAACAAGCTGATCTCCCTCATTTACAGATTTACCCCAAATTGTACCTGTTTCTCCAACGAAGTATACATCACCAACAGATTTGTCAGCCGGCTCAGGTGTATTTACATATACTTTACCTTTGTACTCCATTGCTTCAACTGTTAATTGAGAACGAGGAACTTTTCCATCTGCTCCTAATGTTGCAACTCCACTTGCTACACCTTTTTCAGATTGAGAAATAAATAAATCATCTGCTGAATCTTTTGTAATCAATTCTATAGATTTACTGAAAACTCTAACTGAAGTTTCTTCTTCGTAATCTATAGTGAAGGCTTGATTCTGTGTTTCATCAATTGTAACTACCTTTAATTGATTGTCATTTGTCTGTATCACTAAACAAGATTCTTCACTAAGAGAAGTACCGTAAATGAAAGTACCGTTTTCAGGAAGTGGATATGAAACTGTGTGCCAAACATTATCTATAGAACTTTTGAGCTTGAACGAACTTCCAGCCGGTAAGTGATTGAAAAAGCAATCCCCCATATATAGACCTGAACCCTCTGTTTCTATAGTTGCTGTTGGGGTTGGAAGATTGTAGCCAAATACTGTAAATCCGTAATTACCATTGTTCAAATCGGTAGAACTGTAAAGTGCGTGTTCTCCATATGGCAATTGTATTAGAGTTTCATCGTGAGAATTTAGTTTAAGAGTGTAATCATTGTTGAAGGTAACTTCTGTTGTTCCTGTTGGTATAGAATTAAGAGTACCCTCCCAACAGTTTAATCCTGAAACAATATTTACAGAAACTACTGGTAATTTTACATTAGCATCTGTTAAATACAACCTACCGAAATTGTCTATATCATTCCAAATGATTACCCAACTTGTGCCTGTAAATACTTCTCCATTTGATACATTAGAATGTACCGTTCCATTTATAGTTACAGAATCCGCAAAAATCATCTCAGGTATATTGTTTGCTTCATACATCTTTACAGCTGTAAATGTCAAATCTCTATAAGTAATCTCTTGAGATTCCCAAGAAGTATCTTCTGTAAAAGAAATAGAATAGTTTCCAACTGAAGGGAAAATACTTGAGTCTCCAGGTTGTAAATTTGATATCTCTACAGTTTCCGTACCACCTGGGCTTGTTTCTTGTGTACAAGTTCCTGAAGCTGTCAATTCAATTGGACTGCCACCAACATTGTACACTTTGTCCAAAGGAGCAGGAGAAACATTTGCTTGTTCAATTACAGCTTTTGAAATTATATTCCTGTTTGCGTCTTGAGTGTTTCCGTCTACTTTTACTTTGTCCACTTCATCAATCATTTGCTGATAAGTAGATAATCTAACGTCTTTTGAATAGACATCATCTCCAACATTGTAGACTTTATTCAAAGGAGAAGCAGGAAGCTCATTTGCTTCAATAACTGCCGTACCTTTTGTTTGATCATATTTCTTTAACCCGTTTAAGGTTACTAAGCTTTCATCTGCTATCATTTATTTTACTCCTCTACCCAATTCATATTGTCATTGGCATAATCCCAAACATCATAGTTTGTGCCACCGAAATCAAGTACATCTTCTGTGATGTGAAGATCATCATTTATAGTTGTAGTTGTATTTAATTCAGTACTTTCATTTACTTTAAGATTTGGAGTTGTTACATCTCCTGCTACCCAAGTTCCTTCATCTACTATTCCCAATTTAGTAATTGGATTTACTGTAGTTGCTGGTGTAGTTTCTATTGAGGATAAAACTGTACCTGTGAATGTAAATTCATTATCATTATCAAAAACGCTGAAATAACTATCACCTTCTCTATAAGACAGATAAACATTTGTACCGAAAGCATATGTATATTCATCTTCATCCCTCAAGAAGATTGCTTGTGTTGGGTGTAATTCATCATTAAATATTCCTGTTGCAAGAAGTGTATTCTTGAAATCATCTTCAGTCATACCCCCAACATTTATTGTTGTTATATTCTTTATAGAGCTTGTTGGAACTATAGTATAATCTACATCGGGTTGTAATCTTCTATAAGTGCTATCTGTATTTTCTATAGAAACATTAGTTTTGAGACCATCATCATTTGTACTCTCTATCTGTAAATCCCTTATCTCATCATAGCACCTATAATCATTATTTGTAGAGTAGATTGTATAGGAATCTGTTGGAGTAAAAGTCCATATCTTCTGAGAAAGTTCTGCATCAGGATAATTCGAATCTTCCTCAACAACAGGATCTCCTAAGAAATCAAATCCTTCTGCTACTGTATTAGGATTATCAGCATTTGTGTAACTAAAATCATAAGTATCAGCAGGAACAGGTTCACTCGTTTTCCACTGACCGTTATAATTCCTCAATGTTCCCAAATCCATAAGAGTATTTACATTGGCTTTTATTACTCTCTCACCGATTTTAGTTCCATCAACTAATACGTCTTCTTTAGAATCTTCTGTAGTTACTATATACTGATTTGGATTCCTAAAGGCAACTCTTTTTCTCCAATCAATTCTGGTTTTCTGTTCTCCTGTTTCTTCGTCTATATAATCTTCAATATTAGATAAGTAATCATTTACTTCACCTTTTTTGTAAGTCCATTCTTGTGTTTCTTCATTAAAGTAGTCTTTTGTGTAGATATTCTTATTTACTGTAATATCATCAAAGACTGTATTCTCAAAAGTTGGAGAAACAAGTGCATTCAATTTACCGAGAATAGTAAATTGGTAATTGAACCTCTCTTCTTCATCTGCTGAACCCAAGAATATAATCTCAGAAGTTCTTTCCGTTTTGTAATACCAATCAAACTCTACTTCCTCATTAAGAGTTGCTGTAATTAAGTTTTCTATTTTAGAGTGTGCTCTATAAGAATAATGAAGTTCATTAGTATTATTTGGAGAAATCTCTATATAATAATAATCATCGTCTTTACTATACAAAACAATTTCACTAACGGTATTGCAATGAGAAATAATCAAAGGAGTACCATCTGTTGTATTGCTTGGAGTATGGGCATTAATAATATTTATATCCAGACTATCCTCAACAAACAAATGTAATGATTCAAAACCTTTTTTAATCTTCAAAAGATAATAATCCTGTTCAGTGATTTTCTCAGGATCTAAGTTTATAACTTCTTTACCTGTAATAACTGCTGATTCAACTTCATTGCTTTTAAGATAATCTATATTAGCTTCATCAATCTCTGCTTCTTCTGCATCTATAGAATCTATTGTTGCTGTATGAGAAGTAATAGAAGTATTAGTGATTTCATCAATTGTAGCAGTAGTAGATTGAAGAGTAGTAATATTACCATTTGTTCCTGTAATATTATCTGCATTTACATTAGTTGCTGTTATATCTGTTGTATTAAGACTATCTTCAAGAGTAAGTTCTGTAATAGTAGCTGCTTTTGCTTTCAATAAATCTACGTCTATATCTTCAGAATCAAGAGTAGTAATATTACCTGTATCAGAAGTAATTGTAGATTGTCTGTCTTTAATCTGTCCGTGTATTTCATCTGAAGTTATAGTTTCTGCTGTTATAGAATCAGCATTTATATTATCTGAAGTAATATTATCAGAAATAATAGAATCTGAAGTAAGAGTCTCTGAAGAAATAGAATTTCCCAAGATTGTATTAGTATTTATAGATTGGGAAATAATATTTGTAGAATTAAGATTCTCTGTTGTAATATTATTATCAAAAGAATCCACCTCTGTCTGTATATTATTTACCTGTGTTTCTAATCCATCTATTTTTCTTTCTAGAGATTTTATTTCAGTAAATACTTGGTGATTTGTATTTCCTGTTTGATTAGTTATAGTCCCTAACATTTAATTCCTCATCTGTTTTTCTTCTTTAGTTAGAACTGTCTAGCAATCCTACAATAGTAATTTCTACTAGATATTCATTTGAAAAGAATGGGATTAGGTAAATAGAATCTTCTTCTGTCTTCATAGCTATCAAAGCCCCAGCATCTTTTTCAGGGGTATATAAAGTAGAAGCAGTTCCATAGAGATAAGCAGCTGATATTTCTTTGTCAAAAGATACTATTTTAGTCCAATCATCTTTTCTTAAGTTTTTGGTATTAATCCAACCGTGCAAGAATATAATATTATCATTCACATAATTTACATCTAGGAATAGAGTGCTATTGACATCTTCGGTAGCTTTATAGATGCTTTCATTATTAGAACTGTTTCTATGAGCTACTTTAGATGTCCACCTATTCCTCTCAGTAACAATTAAATCATTCAGAGCATTTTGTTTTTCACTATTATATCCATCTGCATTGGATATTGTAATTACTGGAGGAATAGTCACCTTTTACCACCTTTTAATAGCCTTGAAAATCCAAGGATTATTGATTATATATTTCTTATTTACATCTGAAGTAACATCATTGGTCTGTTCAATTAGACCTTCATTATAATCAGATTCATCAGTTGCTTGTCCTCTACCTTTTCCTCTTACAGAAGAATTGATAGGCTTATCCATAGTATTCAATATAGCGTTCATCATAGAAACGTTCTGCTTGTTATGAGAGAATCTTTCAACTTGTTTTTGTTCTCCTTCAGTTAATCCAGAAGTATCGTAATCTCCTCTGATTAGTCTATAAACTATATCTTTGGCTACATCTACACATACTTTTGGAAGAATATTGAATGTATCATAAGCTGCTTTGGTGATTAATTTCAATACTGCTTTAACCTTATCACCAGCAGAACCATTTACAACATCGTTTATAAGGTCTGCAAAATCCATAAACTCTTCTTCAGCAGTTGGAGAAATTCTTGCTATTTGTTGTCTAGTTCTTTCATAATCCTCAGAACCAAATTCCCACCATCTTTTACCTTTATCCAAATCCTTCATAGCATCCATTACAGTATGAGTTTCTTCAGAAGGTTCTTCAATTTCTTCTGGAATTTCATCTTCAGTTTCTGTTTCAGTAGTAGGAGTTGAAGTTGTATCTTCTGTAGTTGGTGTCTCTGTTTCAGTAGTTGTTGTTGGTGTCTCTGTTTCAGTAGTAGGAGTTGAAGTTGGTGTCTCTGTTTCAGTAGTAGGAGTTGTTGTTGGTGTTTCTCTAGTTCTTTCAGCTTCTCGTCTTTCTGCTTCTCTAGCTTCATTTACAGCAGTTATAGCATTATTTAAACGCTGATTACTTTCCTCCCTTGCTCGGTTTCTTTCCTCTCTTGCTCGTCTATCTCTAGAACTTTCAAAAGGGTTTGTAGCAACCTCAGGAAGTTGATTTAAAGCATTAGGGTGAGCAGCAGCATACTCTACTACTTTATTAGCCATTTCTTTTTCAGCATCGCTTAAAGAAGAGTAATCAGAAGCAGCTCTGTTCATCAAATCCAATTCTTCAGCTTTAGTGATACCACTATTGGCAGTAGGTCCGTTTCTACCTAAATCTTCTCTAATCTGTTTTTCTTTATTATAAGCAACAGCATTTTCAGCCCAAGCATTCAATAAGTTGTCAGAAATAGTAGGAATATCCATTGGATATTTTTCTATAATCTTTTGTTTTATTTCCTCTTTAGAAGTTGAGTTTCCATAAGCGTTATTTTGCAAATCTCTGTTCATGAGCATCTCTGCATTGAAATCACTAGGGTTCAAAACTGATGCTACTCCAGGAACGGTTAATAAAGCATTTTCTCTCAAAGCATCATTGAACACATCTCTAGCATTCTGTAATCCTTGAGTAGCTGCTGTTAAATCTTCATTTGTATAAGCTAACTGATTACCAGATTCTACATTAGATTTTAAATATTCTTCCAATTTATTCTTGTCATAAGGACTTTCAAAATAAGATAAATCAAGTGGATCATCTTTTTCTTTAGTCTTGTATATTCCTTCAAAATAGGACAAGTCAAAAGCAGGATTATCTTCTGTAGAATTATTTGTATTTTCACTTGTATCTACTTTGTCATTGACAGGATTAGACATAGTGCTATCAGAATGCTCTGTAGGATTGTTATTGTTGTTATTATTTCTATCGCTATCAAGTCTATCACTAATAGGATTTTCATATTTTTCTTTTTCTTCTGTAACTGCTGGACCTGTAGATTGAGGTCCATTATTTCTATGACCTGTACCAGGAAGGTGATTTGGGTTTTCTGAATTTCCACCTTTATTTGGTGTCCATTTTGTATCCATTTATATTTTCTCCAATAAAAAACCCCTCCCCATTTTTTTGTATTAAGGGAGGGGAGTAAAACGTTACTCTAAATTGCTATTAAGCCAAGTTTGCTACACCACTAGATGCTGTATTCTCAAGTTTGTAGTTACCGAACAAGTTCATTGAAACTACGAATACATCTGAGAAACGACCTTTTGAGTTCTGAGAAACCTGGAACAATCTGCGGTCATTGAGAGCAGCTGTTGGATTATCTCCAATACCCTGATTTCCTACAGACTCAATATTCACTTTACCAATCTGGCCGTTAGCAACCGGTGCAACGATTGAACCGAGGTTATTGACCTCATAGAACTTCAAATCATTCTTTCCAAAAGAATAAGCAATATCTTCTGTACAAGCTGGGTCAGCCAAAACATCACCAGAAGTCATCTCGCCAAGTGCGATACTGAAATCAGAAAGACCGAAACTTGCAACACGTTTCTTTCCATCAACATTCTTGCGGAACTCTTTCACTGCATTAGCTTCAGCATTGATTGCAATGAGTTTCTTTGGGTTGAGAACTATCATATTGTCCAATCCCATACCATAGCAAGTTGTCTCATTGTAAAGGTCTGTAAGAGCGTCTGTTAATCTTGTAGCACCTGAAGCAGCTGCTTTAACAAACTGACCTGCAAGTCTTTCAACTGCAACTGAACGATCTCTACCACGGAAGTCCTGAGCAATGTAAGTACTCCAAGCAGAACCAGTTCTGTCATCCAAGTAAGGAAGAATATCTGGCAAACCTTCCATACCAACTGTTGTCGTAGAGTTGTAAGCTGTTCTAAAGCCGTGAAGCTGAACATAATCACCTGTATAGATTGAAACACCATTCAAATCTGCTGTTGGAATAACTGTGATAGAATCTTTTGTGATTGCAGAAACTTTAGCATAAGCACCTGAACCAACAAGTGGTGAGCTTGGAACTGCACCGTTTGCTGAACCTGCCGAAGCAAATACTAAACGAGAACCAAGACCGAGTTTAACTTTAACATCAGACGGAACTGTGAATGTAACAGGTGTACCTGTAGCAAAAGTAATAACATCAGAAGTAGTATCTGCTGCATTTACTCTGAAGAGGTTTGCATACTGACCACCATAAAGTAAGATTGAGAGTGTTCTTGAGAGACCAGACAAACAACCTGCCATCTGTGCTGGAATAGCCTTCATATAAGCATCTTCCTCTGTTTCTGTTCCAAGAATCTCAGGCTGGTCGATACGGAATGAACCAGTTGCATAACCCTGTTTCATTACCCATTCGCCATTCTTTACACCAGAAGTGAAAGAACCTGTAACCTCATCAATATTGTCTACGATAAATGAGTGGTCACCACCGAAGTTTCCACCATCATCCCACTGTGAAGCGTACTTCATTTCCTTTCCACGGAAAACCTCTTTACCAATTTTAGGCAAGAGTGTTGAAATCTGAGGCTTGTCATTAGACACACCTTTGATATAAGCGGTTTTAGTAAGAGCCGCAATGTAATTGCTAGTAATCATTGATCCAGCCATTTATTTATTCTCCTTTCAAATATTTTTCAGATAATTCTTTGAAGATTTCATCTTCAGATTTTTCATCAACCGGTGTCTCTTCTTCTACTACTGTAATAACAGGTTCTTCTGCTACTGGAATAGATTCTTCTACAGCGGTTCCATTCTTCAATGCTCTCAAGGCATCTGCTTTAGCTTGGTATTTTGCAATTTCACAATTGATAAATCCTGCTACATCTTCTACACCTTTAGAGCCCTCATACAACGCTTCTGAGATATCATAATCATCTCCATTCAAGATTTTAGAAATCTCTTCATAAGGCCCATAAACTGTTGAAAAGTCATCTACGAATTGAGAATACTTTTCATTGTCTTCATATTCATTAGCCGCGTCTTTCAAACCTCCGATAATAACATCATTAACGGAGTGTTCAAGTGCTGCTAATCTTGTTTTAAGGACTTTATTTTCTTCAATAAGCGCAGTTAAGGTGGCTTTTAAACTTGTAATAAATTTCTCGTCCATCGTTATTTCCTTTTTATCTTTAGTTAGAAATCACCTTCGGGGTGTGTTAGATTATTTGTACCTTCTGATTCTTCATCAATAATTGGATTAGATTCTACTAATGCTTCAGCTTCTCCATTATTTACCTCCTCCTGTTCTGGTAAAGCAGGTGTAATTAAACCTTCTTCCTTCATTACAGTTATAAGACTGTCTTCAAGCATCATTAATCTTTGTAGAGACAATTCTACTCTTTCATTTCCTTTCTTATCATCTGAGAACTGTGAATAAAGTATATTCTGCTCTCTTGTGATTGCTTGCCACAATGAAGTCTTTTCAACGAAGTCTGGTATATCATATTCTCCATATTCCATTGCTCTATAAATTACTTGCTGTAATCCGTTATAAAGTGCTGTAATATTAGAAATTGCTTTAGTCATATCAGGTCTATCAAGATAATATCCAATCTCATTTCTTTGAATAAGTCCAAGATTAAGAAGAGTAGTTACATATTTTGCTTGTTCAGCAACATCTCTTGATTTAAGAGCAACTACTGCGAACTGTATCTTGAATATATCTCTCTGCTTCTTTACATCTTTCCATTTTACCGAAGAAGTATTTATACTAGAAGGAAGTACATCTTCATCTTCAGGTAAAACATCAATCATAATCTGTGCTAATTCACTAAAACCATTTACATAATAGTTTGTTGCTCTACTCAATCTATCAGACTCTGAATCGGAAAGTGCTCTAAGCATTACACCTGAATCTACATTGGCAGGAGTTTTACTCATTGCACTTAATTCTGAAACACCAATCATTTCATACGCTTTTCTTGTATAGAACTCTATAAGGTTTCTTGCTTCTGGATCAAGAATTGGTGAATTAACTGTAACAACAGGAGGTACATTACCTGCATTATAACCTGCTTTAATAGAAAAGACTTTACCAACTGTATTGTCTATATCCTCTTTGTGAATACCTGCTCCTTCCATTACATAAGTTGTAGTTCCTGGCCAAGCTTGTGCACAAGTAGAAACTTTTTCGTTTAAATCATCTATCGTTGCTTGAATACCCTCAAGTTCTTCAACTACAGAAATAGTCTTTTGACCAACTACAGGTTTGTTGTAATAAACAGGAATAAAAGGAAGTCTATCTGATTTATAAGGGATTGTTTTTTGTAGTTTGTCATCAATCCAAATCTCACACTTTCCTTCTATAGTGTCAATAAACTCGTGGAATAGAACTGTAGTTTTATCTGTCTTGTACTTAATTCCATACTGGTTCAAAAGCCATACAGGGAATCCAGATTTACGAATAAGCATTTTTGTTGGATTACCGTATTTCATTTCTGCTTCAAGCAATCCTACTTGATAAGTCTTCAAGTTTTCAATCTCATAATTGAATGGATTTAAGAATATATATCCTATTCCAAAAATACAAGCGTCTGTAAATGCTTCTATAAACTTCTCGTGTACGTGTTTATTGTCATATACTATATCAAAGAATTGCTGAATATCTTCTACTACTCTTTTTGTATCTTGACTTCCATTTATTGAATTGAAGAAAGGGTGAGGTTTCTTTGTAGCAATATTAGCAATCAAAGTGTCTATAACAGACTTAGTTACATTAGTAGAAGGCGGAATACCTAAATCTTTGTCCTGTCTTAAATCTCTGGCATATCTCCTATACCAATTGTATTCTGTATCATTGTTTAAATCTACAGACATATCGTTGAGATAAGCACCAAGCATTGCTGAATAATCATCTATACGTGCGAGAATTGAATCGTTTAAATCTCTTCTTATTGCTTCATTATATTTACTCATTTACATCGCCCCCATTGGCTGCATTTGCTGCATTTGCATAGACATCATCTGTTGTAGGAGTTGCTGTTTCATCGTAAATATCTCCTGTTCCCACACTTGTCTCTGTGGTGTCTCCTGTTCCTCCTCCGATGTTGTCAACGGAGCTGCTATCGTTATAGGTTCTTCCTGCTTCTCTTCCTTGAATGTTTTCATCAACCAATTCGTTGTTGGATCCATCATATTCTATTCCTCGCATCTGTAAAATAAGTTTTGCTAATGTTGCTACATATCCTAGAGTAGTAAGAGCAAGTCTTCCAGAATCTACACTCTTACTACCATCTGGATTAGTAATTACACTAGCATCCAAACCTGGGACTTTTTCTAACTGTTGAGCCATAATCCCAAGGTTCAATTTATCATTGGCTCCCTGTTCCTCTTTATACTCATCTTTGTATTCATAGAGGTAATTGCCTACATTCTTAGCCAAATCAATTAGAAAATTGGTTTCATCATCTATTTGGGTTTTGTCTGTAGGCTTTGGGAGATAATCATCAAAATAGGTTAAATCTATCATCTTTTCAACCTCTTTTCTTTAGGGATATAGACGTGCTTCTTTCTAACATCACTGTTGTTTATATTTGTTACGTTATTATCACTTCCATATTTACTTGCTTTAGCCTCAAACTGTTTTCTTCTTTCTACAAGAGTTGCTTTCATGGCTCGAAGGTTGGCTATAGCTTTTTTGTAATCTTTGGCTGTGAGCTTTGTAAAGTCTTCAGTCAACTTTTCAGCAATTCCAACACCTTCTCTGTTGGCTTCTGATCTACCTACTGTAGCCGCTTTGGAATTACTTGAGCCTTCGATTGTACTTTCAGAACTTCCATAACTTCCACTAAGATTTAGATTTACAGGTCCTATGCCTGCTCCACCTCCTCCTCCAAGTCCATCATTAGAGCTGTTACTTTGTGATTTGTTCTTGTCTGTACTTTCAGACTCTGTTGTAACTGTAGAACTAAGACCTGCAAAGGTAGGAACTATGCGGTTGTAGATTTCAATACCTTTGTCAAACTGCTGGTTCTCCAAAGCAATAATAGCTTCATCAATTTGACGAATTGTAGAATCAATCTGCTGTTGAGTTTCAAATGCTTCTTTAGGAGAACAATCTTCCGCGAATTTCTTGTCTCTAAGCCTTGCACCTAAATCAGCATTACCTGCCGAAGTACCTTCCACATTAGCTGCTGCATTTCTTGTCTGGAAAATCTCTTCACCCTGTTTGATTGCTTCTTGCATAATCTGTTCTTTATTCCAATCAGGGTGAGCTTCCTTAATCTTTTCTTGAAGTCCTTCTTGAATAATAATATTCTGAACTTCTTTAGTCTTCTCTTCGTTCCAAGCTCTTCCTTTCTGTATTTCTCCAAGCATATCTGTAATTTCAGCTTCAGTTCCGAGATCTTTTTCAAATCTAGTTTTGTCTGCTTGATCTCTCATTTCTTTCTTTTGGTTGTATTTAGAGAACTCTGTAAAGTCTATTGGAGGAACTGTTCCTTCTGAAATTACGTGAACAAAAGCAGAAACAACTGTGAGGATTTTACTCAATCTATCCCACTTAGACATTTTGTAATTAGCATCAGTAGCGTCTTTGGCTTTATCATATTCAGATTGTGGTTCTTCACCAGCACTTTGTTCTTCTTTACTTCGTTCTCTATCAGCAGCTTTTTTCAAATCCTCTAATGAACCTTTTCCCTGTGCGGCTTTATTTATAGCATCTACTGTTTCAGGATCTGCTCCGATTGCTTCAGCTTTTACAGCGGCTTCCTGTGTAGCGGCTTGAACTTCTTCTGGGGTTGGAGGAACTTCCCTATCAGGGTTTATACCAAACTCTGCAACTGTTTCCTTTATTTCAGGTTTGTTCATTATTGTATCAATATCCGGTTCTACTTCTTCTCCTTCAGTAAGAGTAGATTTAATCTCTGTAATTTTTGGAGATTTTTTAGGTAATTGTAAACTTGGTTCTTCAGCTTCTGCATTATTTGGATTGAAAGGTTCTGTTGGAGGAGTAGAATCTCTAGCAGCATCTGTATTGTTCATTTTTGTTCTTGCTTTTTTCGCAACTGCATCTCTTTTTTTAGGAGTAGTAGCCGAATTTGCTTTATGTTCTATATCTGTTGCTTCTTCTGCTCCTTTATTTAATGTTTTATCATCTACAGGATTGCTGGCATAAGAATTAAGAGTAGTTCCTCTGTTTTTATTCCATTCATTGAAATCATTATTGTATAAATCATTCCACTTGGATTTTCCTTTCTGTCTCAAATATTCCTGTTTCAACTCTTCGTCAGTCATTTATTTTCTCTCCTCCTTTGGAATGTAGATATGCTTCTTTCTGCAATCAGAAGATTGAGCAAGGAATTGTATAGCAGTACCAGCCGCATTAGCAACTCTACTTTTTCTCTTTTCACTTCTATCCTGTGCTTCTTCTGCTTCTTTCTGTAAACCTGAAGCTTCATTATTAAGAGCAGCGATTTGAGCTTGATTCTGTGCTTGAGCTGCATTTGTCATTGCCTGTGAAGTTGTATCGTATCCTTCAGTAGAAGCGTCTTGAGCTGCCGAAGCTGCATTAGTAGCTGCTTGAAGTCTATTTCCACCATTTTGCATAGTTGAAGCTTTTGCCTGTCTTTTGGCAATACCTGCTTTATCAGAAGCTGCTTGTCCAGCTGCTGCTCTACCTTCTTTCTGAAATTCACTTACAGATTTACTAGCAAGTTTAGTTGCTTCTTCTCTTTTTGCACGAGCTTGCTCTGTCTTTTCTTTTGCTTCTTCTTTATCTTCATCACTAGTAAAAGCTCTACCTGGATCTACTAGATTTTTCCAATTAAATGCCATTTGTTATCTCCTTATACTTAAACTAAAATTAGGTTTAATCACGTTGTTTAGATATCTACCCTTAGAAGGTGCTGCTTCAAATGCCTTTACATATTCTTCTGGAACATTTGGGTATTCATATTCTTTATCTCCGCCTACGAAAGTAACGAACAGTGAATGTGTTTCTGGGTTCCAAGTAAAAGCTTTAATAGCTGTAGAAGTTACTTCATAGTCTTCAATTTCAGAAGCCTCACCTGTTGGGTCTAAACTTAATTGAGAAGGTGTTAAAAACCTCTTACTCAATGGATCTATATTTGTGTGCCAATCCTTTCTAGCTTTCTTAAAAGGATTGTGTAATTTCCAAATATTCATAGATGACCTCCTGCCAACAACATATAACCTAAAAGATCGTTGTTTTTGTTGCCATCAGTAAGCATCTTCATTCCAATAGCTTTAGTAATCATCTCATTGTGTAAAAGAGCATTACTAATGTTTTTTTCTTCAGAGGTTAATGGTTTATTTCCATAAATCACTCTATATCTATCAAAACTATCGAACATAATATCTTCCTCCCCTTGTATTGGTAAATCTTACAGCACCACCTTTATTTAGTGATTCTGTAAATCTCTCTTCTGCTTCAGGAAGTAAATTGTTTATCAAATACGGATTCTGTATATTCTGTAAAGAAGAAAGAAGAGCAGCAAGTTTATATATCATTACATCAAAGAAAGTGTTGTCTGGGTAATTTAAGACTGTATTAGGAACAAAACTTCCATAGAGATATTTGTTCTTAATAGAATCATAAATAATAACTCCTTTACCAGTATCTGAATCTGCACTAAATGCTACTACTTTTCCATTGAATCCTTTTCCTTTCTCTACATAAGGATTTACATCTACATAAGTTTCTCCATCATACAAACGTATTGTCCCATCTGAATAACTTACATACATAAAAGGGTCTGAAACATTTACATTGACTATAGTTGTATCCGCTTTCTCTATAAAAGAAGGGAGATTGCTGAAGTCTATAAATGCTCCGTGATAATAAGTAGATTCTGCTGTTGTTGGTTGTCCATCTGAATCTACTCCCGCGTTTGAAAAGTCCGCTGGAACTGTTTCTAATGCTGTTTCTTCAAAATCATCTGGAGCTGTTATAGTTGCAGGAAGTGGGCATATTTTAATCTCTTTCAATCCATGTGGCATAATAAGAGTATTGTTCTCAATATAATATCCGCCTGTCTTTCCGTTTCTCAATTGGCTTCTTGCAATTTGACTGCCATCTTTGAATCCTACATAGACTACTTTATAAACTCCAGAAAGTTCAAATTTATTTTCTGAGGTTTCAAAAGTTTCTACAAAAGCATTGTCTGAACCTATTATATCGTTGTATAAGTTTCTATAAATAGAAGACAAAAGATTTGTAGAAACATAGTAGTCCGTGAGATTTGAGTTGGTAGTCTGACTGATGAATTTTGCTTGTTTGATTATATCTTTAGCTGTCAAGACTACCATAAATTACTCTCCTCTTCTGTTTTCCATAAATCTTTCTCGGAATGTTTTCAAAGGTGGATTTTCTCTTTTAGTTTCTGTCTGAATAACAATTGTAGTGTTATCACTAGTCTGTATAACAATTTTTACACCTTTTTCTGACACCGAATTTACCATTCTCTGTAATGCTTCATAATCCAAAGTAGCTTTGGTGAAGCGTTTATAATCCTTTCTAAATTGATTGTATTCTTTAATAAGCTGAATAATCGCTTTAATTAATTCTTTCATTTGTATCCTTACTCACATTTTAGTTAGAATTGATTTTCACTGCTAGTATATCCTGTTCATCTATTAGAATAGAATTATCAATATCCTGATAAGTGGCAAACTTGTCGAAGATTACATAATCACCTGGCTTCAAATCTTCTACTAAATTACCAACTGCTAATACTTCTCCTTCTGCATACTTTACTTGACTAGAAGTAGCCAAAAAAATTCCTGCACTAGTTTTAGTTTCTGTTTCTCTTCTTTTAATCAATACTTTTGTGTTTCTTGGTTTAATCATATCTGCTCCTCATATATTTTCATAAGTCTATTTATAGAATCAAGACGGCGTTTTATATCGTGAATTTTATGAACGCACTTTGTCTTAATCATCTCTGCTATTTGTTTCTTCAATCTAAATCTTTCAAGTCTAAGATTATTATACTCGGCTTGGGTTATCATACAAACTGCACTCCTTTTATCTGAAGAGAAACTGTATCTCTCATTCTTTCCAAAAGTTCTCTAATCTGTGCTGTTCCATCTTTGTAGTATTTTACTACTTCATTATGAGCATCATCATCTAATTTAATGGAAAACAGTTTATCTTCCATCTCTTGCAAAAACTCAATTCTTGCATTTAAGTCATTCAACATAATTTCATTCTCACTCATTTATTTACCTCCAAGTAATTTAGTGTAATCTATGTTGTTATCAAACTGATTGGACACTCTTGAATTCTCTATTAAAAATTCTGGACTATCCTCATTGTTTATTGCATTATTTAATTCTGTTTCATCTACATCTGAAAAATTATAAGTAGAAACGCTTTTGTGTAAGTTCATAACATATAAAGCCAAGTATCCTGCATAAGTAGTTAATCTACAGTTAATTGGACCATTCTTTGTGCATCTTTTAAGGAAATATAATGCTGCTTCATCTGATAAAGTACCTAAATCTAATATCTTACCTTTAGATTTATTAGCAATATGTGCTGCTACACTTTGCCTTACATAAGGATACATTTCCCATAAGTATTTTGGATCTTTGGTTGAATAATAAAGGTCGTGAGCTTTTCTAAATTCTGCTTCTCTTGTTTCTTTATCTATTATCTTATTCAAAACTCAACCTCCTATTAGATATGTAGTCTGTAAAAAAGTTTCTTCTTGAGGATTACCTATAACCTCAATATTACCATCAGTATGTATTACACCATAATAACATTTTGTCAAATCATTACTTTTAGTAGCAAGTCTGATTTTCAAATCTGTAATTGGCGGGTATTTTACCTTACCTACATTCAAATTCATCTTTGTCATCTTTACACCATCAGTTGTAATTAAACCAGAATAAAAGTAAATATACCAGGTTTGGCCATTACGGGTTATTTGGCTTATATAAGATTGTTTGTCCTCAACATACCATAAATCATAATCTTTCGGTTCAAAAACTCCATCACCCAAGTCCTCAAAATACTTGGAAAGACTCTCTCCGGAACCTTCGTGTGTTTCTATATCTGTTATTTTATTTAGTGCTAATAGAATATTCATTTGGTGTTGTCCTACTTTTACAGAGTAATTCTGTTCTATATAATCTGAACTTATATTAACTTTATAAGTTGGCAATAAAACAGTTTCACTTGGCACTTCATACTTATTTATCTTATCTTCTATGGATTGAAACGAATTGTTTATTTCTTCCATTTCTCTCTTTGTAAATCCAACTTGATCGCTTACTTTCAAAAACATAATTAAATCCTCTGTAAAATCTGTAAATCTGCTTCTGTGAAATCAAAAGATCTCTCTGATTTAGAAATCTTCGTTATAGTATAAGTTATAATCCAGGTATCTCTATCTTTGTGTTGACTCACCATGTGATATTTAGATATTACACTTTCCTTAACTGAAACTTTAATTCCATTAAATTCCTTTGTAAAAGAGTTGCCTTCCTCTGTTGTTTCATAATCTTCTCCCCAAGGGTTTCCAGAGTATCTTGTTTTTGTTTCAGTAGATTCTACTGTTTCATCTGTTGTATCGAATTTAAGTGAATTAGTGATTGTAGAAGTATTTGCTTCTAAACCATTTGTTGTTCCTAAATATACAGGAATAGTTCCTCCTATCCAACCTATCAAAGGAATTAACGGTTTTTTACTTGAACTTTTGTTAAACTTTATATCAGACTCTTTTAAAGAAGTGATTCCATAGATTTCACTGTAATTCTGTATTACTTTTCCAAAATTTGTATTAGCAATCATATTATGAAGAGATTTAAGTGAAGCATTTAATGCGTTTCTAGACCTTAATCCTTCTTCCATTTTAGAAACGTATGTATCTATCATTTCAACCTCTCCAATACTGAATCTAAGAAAGTTGGTGAAGTATATACTCTGTTCATTCTAAGACCACATTTACAAAATGGGAAAGTGAGATCTTCTTTCATTTTCTCATATTCTATAACTTTCATTTCAATTTCTTTAGTTTCTCTACATCTTGGACAAACGAAAATATAATTCATATTACTACTACCACCCTTTTACTTACTATCTTACCTTTCTCTACACAAACAGAATGATCTAAACTGTTGAAAATCACTTTATCATCTCTGTCTGTTACCACAAAATGATTCTTTCCTTCGTATGTAAAATTGGAAATGTATTTATCAAACTGATGATTATCAGAAGAAGTAAAAACAATCTTTACATCTTTATTTAAGAAATATTTACATAACGCATATCCATCTTTTACAAAACAATTTTCATCAATAATATTTCTGTTTATCAATTCTTCGTAATGTTCAAGAAGGCTCTCTGGTGGAACTCCTATTACATATAAATAACAGAAACACAAACATCCATAATCTCCAATATTTTTCAATTTAGTCTGTATATTCATTTACTCACCTCGTTGCTATTGCTACTATTACTATTGTCGTCAATGCTGACCCCAGAACTATTGATGATGTTCTCCAAATCTTTGACGTAGTTTTTGCACTCTGTAATTGCTTCTGATAGTCCTCGAACTGTTGTGATAGAGTTAGATATGAGTTCATCTGTTCGCTCTGTTCTTGCTTTAATTGCAGCAATTCTTTCTTCGAGTTCTCTAACTCTATTTTGAGCAGACTGTTCTCGCTCTGTAATTGTTGTAAATTGCTGTCTAAGGTCATCATACCTTGATCTATTTTTGTCCAATCGAACGAAAAGGAACACATTGGAAACAAGCAAAACAAAAATAGTAATACCGAAAAAAATTTTTTTAACATCCATATTTTCTCCTAAAACCAACTTTTTAATTCATCTAAATCTACTACATCTTCTTTGTTGGTAGTTTCTTCTTTCTTTGGCAAGCTTTCTTTGTAAGCTTTCAATTTTCCATACAATTCACCTGCCAATTTAATTAATTCATCCAATTCGTTCATTTTCTAATCTCTCTACACTGCTTCTTAGTAGCAATATCTATCACTTCCAACAAATTGCTCATTAGAGTGTTCATTACTTCAATGCTTATTCCATTCTCAAGTAAATCAAATCTTACATTCTGTGCTAATGTAGTAGCCCAATCTATTAATTCAATCCAATGATGTTTTCTCCAAGCAATATCCAAAAATTCCAAAGTGTTTAAAACTATTTTTGGATCTAAACCAAATTCCTGATAGATTAATGGACACTCTTTTTCTGTATTCATTACAGCCCAAAATAGTCGTTCATCTTCTTGGCTAATCTTTAGTTCATTTAAATCTTTCATATTCATCTCTCTACAACTCTACAACATTTGTAATATGGAAGTTGTCACCATATTTTTCATTTAACAATTCTTTCAAATCTGAAAGCAATCTTGAATGTGAAGTAAATCTTCCTTCTCCCCAAGCCATCATACTTTTTCCATTGGCAATGTATTCAATTACAGTCTTCTTTTTTTTAAAAAAACCAAACATATTCCAAAGATCACCTAAACCAGGTGATTTTTCAATATTAATTTCTTCATAGTTCCCTGATGCATTTCCAAATATTGAAAAACCACCAGCTCCACGATTATCTACAAATTTCTTTGCTTCTTTAAATATCTTCTTCATATTTCACCTCTCTATATATTAACTTACGATTAGCAAAAAAAATTGAATTAGTAAATCTCGTAATCATCATAGTAAGAATGATATTTCTTTCTGTATAGTCCTAACTGAGCAGTAGTGAAATCATTTGCTTTCTTCAAATATTCATTCTCATTTGCTAATTGCTTGTTCTCCAATTGAAGTTGGTGATTTCTTTCTTGCTCTATTTGTAAATTGTGTTGAGCAACAGTAGCGTTTCTTACTATACCAAAGTATTCATCAATTGCTGCTACATTGCCTGATTTAATGAGTTCTTGAAGAGAAATTCCAACCTCGGCAGCGGTTCCTAGGTTAGTCTTTACTGCTGAATCACTGTTTAACGAACCTTGTTCAAGTTGGTTCTTCATTAATTTGGCTTGAACTTTCTTAATTTCATCTTCTGTGAAATCGTGTGATTTACCATTCTCAAGAATGATACCAACTTTCTTTGCGTTCTTTCTTACTGTGGATTCATCTACTCCACAAATCTTTGCTAATTCTTTAGTCTTCATTCAATTAACTTTACAAATAGAATATACATTTGTCAAGCACTATATACAAAAAAAGCCCCTTGAATGGAACTAACCAAACAAAGGGGCTGTAATTTAATTTCTATATTTGCTTGTTAATCTAATAGCGGTTCTCAATATTAACTGTTCTTGTTTGAGTTTCTCATTTTCCCGTTTGAGTTTCTCAAGTAATTCTTGTTCATCTGCCGATTGTTCCAAATATCTTGCCAAATTTCTAATTTCTGCTGGTGTTAAATCATTAATATTCATTTGTTTTTCTCCTTAATTTTAGTATTCTTTTATTTTTTGCAGTAATTGTTCTTGATTGTGTATTATACCATTATTTATAAGATAAGCCATTACTTCCTGTAATCCATTTAAAGATATTAGTCCTTGTTCTTTTGAAGTATTTCTTATACCTCTCATATGTTCTCCATATACACGCTCATTAAGAGCCACATTTATTTTCCAATATTCAGGGTTTTGAATATGATTTTTTATTGCATCTGCCAATTTTTTATTTAAAGTAGTTGCTTCGATTCTTCTTAGTATTAATCCATCTGTAATCCAACCTACTACTTTTGCATAAAGAATTGGATTCATTTCCATTGCTACTAATACCCAAATATATGGATTACACATTACCTTTCTATTTTCTCCTCTTCCAGTCATTCTATACAAATGTAATTGTTTTAGAACTTTTGGTAATCCTACTTCATCTACTACTTTCTTGAAAGAAGGGTAATCTGGATAATTTTCATAAAACCACGTTTTCGTGGTTTTATCATTTTCATTTTTTTCATAACTACGTGAAAACGCGTATTTATCATTTTCACTAAATATTTGTTCTCTAATTACATAATATATGCGTTCTACATTAGAATCTCTTTGAAGTATTTCATTTAATCTTTTTTCACTCCAACCATTAATTTCTCTTGCTCTAATATAAGCTTCGTTTAAATCACTAAGACTAAGAAAACTATCTTTGGTATCTTGTCTTATCACTACATCAAATAAAATTCTGTCTTTGCTTTTCATAACTATATTATTCATATTTTTTATTGTAGTTTAAAAAAGAATTTTAATCAAGCTTCAAATTTTGGGAAATTGAAGAGGCATATTAAAATTGAAGATTGACCGAGCATTACAATTTTGTTCTAATTTTGGACAAGAAAGTCTGTTCTAAGTAATACTATTAACATATAGTTAGTAGCAAAATTAAGAAATTTTAATTAGAGGCTAAAAAAAGCCAATTTTAGACGTTTCTTTTGTTAAACAGTAAATTAACCAATTTTGCTTAGAAAATCGATTGTAGATACTTCTACAACGCTATACGAGCCTATTTTAATTGGTGGCTGAGTAAAATTTAGATTGACCAATTTGTTGTTTGTAGTTGAACAGTTTAGATTTAATTGAAGGAAGTTTAGTTAATCTTTCTCTATATCTCTCCAATCTCCAATATGAGGAAAACTCCGAAGCGAGCGTAAGCGAGCGAAGGAGGGAGCGAAGCGACCAATTGGTTGTTTGTTTTCTTAATTGAGTGATTGAGCAAGTTTGTTTGTTTGTTTGTTTGTTTGTTGAGCAAGTTTGTTTGTTGATCTTTCCAATCAAACTTTTCCAAAACCCACCATTTGCAAGCAAATGGTAATGTTAGTCACTGTTAGTACATGTTAGTACATGTTAGTCTAAATGTTAGTATCATATGTCGAAATTGTATGTGTTTTTAAGCCCGATTGCAGTTCCAGACGTCGAAAATGTATGTGTGTATATGTCGAAAATGTATGTGTGTATATGTCGAAAATGTATGTGTGTATATGTCGAAAATGTATGTGAAAATGTATTAAATACTAATACAATTTGAACGAGATGTTGTAAATGTATGTAAATATGTTTCGAATATTAATACATTTACGACATATACACATACAATTTGAACGTCTGGAAACTACACTGAAAATTCCTTAATTCAGTTTTTTTTTGAGAATTGCTAAGTTAATATATGTCAAGCAGAGAACAAAAACCTCCGTTTAAACTTCAACAATGATTTCTGCTTGACAATTGTAAGTTAATATAGTATAGTAAAGTAAATTGATTTGAAACCTGACTTGGATCGGACGTCCTTCAAGGTTCAAGTCAGGGAGTAAAGTCATATGTTAGTATTTAAACCTATTCTAGATTCCGGTCTCACAGACAAACAAATCCTATTTCAATTAGCAAGAATTAATTCTTGGATTTCACTTAATGGCAAAATCGCAAATTCATACAAGTCAAAGATTAATATAGATTTTAGAGGTTTAACCAGTTCTACAATGAAGAAACTTGGGTATGAACCTAATACAATTGTAAAGAATACAATAGAAACAGATGCTTCAATATTTCAAGCAGAGAACAAATGTGATGTTAAATATCCATATGTTCCAGCAGAAGATGAATTTTTACTTGATACAAATCTAAACCCAGCACAGAAAGTTTTGCTTCTAATTCTTAGAGAAGTATGGTTAGACAAGAATGGTAAGCAATTGCTTCCTTACTGTCAAACAGAAACAATATTTAAGCATATCCCAACTTACAATCACACAAGAGATTACACAAATAAGCTAATTTCCCAATTACAAGAGAAAGGATACATTTCATTTGATACTGTCAAAAATCGTGGTAGAGTAAATGTAAGAATTGATTTCAAAGGAAATTTGAAAAATGTAAAAGAGGAGTTAAGCAACCAAAAAGAAGCTGAAGAAGAAATTACAGAAATGATTCAGCCAGTAAATACAAACGAAGTTGCTATTTTGAAGGAGCAGGTAAGTAAATTGCAAGAAGAAGTAAATACCAACAAGCAAGAAATTGCTATGTTGAAAGATATAGTAAGTAAATTACAGGAGAAAATCGATGGACGAAAAACAAATGACATACATTCAGTTCGTGAAAGAACAGACGGAGAGGGACGCAATTGCGTTCGACAATCTATTAGTGAAGATACAGAAATTACAGAAGGTTCTGAAACAGTTGAGCAAAGCGAACGAAGCTCTAATGAAAGAACTGAGAAGTTTGGAGGGTCAAGCAAGAGACCAGAAAGCGATGGCTGGATTTCATTACGGAATGATGCAGACTTTAATGAACCAATTAGCGGAACAGGAACAGAAAGCGATGAACAAATAGATGAAATGGATTCTTTCTTAGCTCTAATCCCGGAAGGTGGAGAATATTCACAAAAAGAAATTGAAGCAGTTAAAGCAGAGAATCCTGTTAGATTACAAAGAAAGGCAGAAATTACTTCTGATTCACTCTTTCATCTTGCCAATGATATAGATTTCAAAGCAATAGTTAAAGATGTTCAAGATGATATTAAAGCAGAGAAAGAATATAGAAGTAATAGTTGGAAATCTTCAAAAAAAGATGAATTTCAAGAATATATCAAGCAATTACAAAAAGAAGCAAAGAAAGATGAAATTGTTGAATATATCATTAATACTGTAAATGAAGCAAATAGTAGAATGTTAATCAATAGCTTAGACAATATTTACTACAAGTTAGTAATCAAAGTAATCACTAAGAACAGAGAAAGAATTACAAATACATATTTCAAGAATGTTGGAGAATTCGATATACATCATTCTACTTTGGAAGAATTTACAAGTGAAGAAGCAAGTTAACATAGGAGGAATAGAATGACTAAGAAAGAATTCATAGAGAAATATGGTGAAGAAGAATACCAAAAAAAGTTAGAACACAAAAAACAATACTATCAGCAACATAAAGATGACAAAAAACAATACTATCAGCAACATAAAGATGACAAAAAACAATACTATCAGCAACACAGAGAGGAAAAAAAGCAGTATCAGAAGCAATACGATCAGCAACACAGAGATGAAAGGAAACAGTACTATCAGCAACACAGAGATGAAAAGAGGCAATACTACAAACAACAGCAAAGAAAGGTGAGATGTATGTTTGCTTACTGTATCCCAGAAGAAATAGAGAAGATAGAAAACTATGAATTAGCAAAGAAAGACAATTTCATAGGTTGGCATATTCATCACAGATTGGAATGTGTAGAAACAGGAGCGGTAGTTAATTCTACTAGACAAGATTTGATTGATTGGGGAATTTACTACAACAGACCAGCAAGTGAATTGATATTTCTTACTGCTTCAGAACACGGTAAATTACACCGTAGAGCAAAAAATAGAAGTAATCATTGACAATAAATTACGTTTTCAATATACTTAATTCAGATTTGTTCTTTTAGTGTTTTTCCCTTTCCTCCGGGAAATTCTTGTATTACTGATAACCCGATTGGCATTTCCTCTTTTTACTTAACTCGCCAGTCGGGTTTTTTTGTTTTTGAATACGTTTCTAAAATTCTTGACAACTTATAAAGATAATAGTAAAGTTAATATAGAAGAGGATTAATATATGACAGTAATTGAAGAATACACAAAAGAACTAATATTAGATTTCACTTGGATTAACCAAAGCCAAGATTACATACTCACAGATTACTATTGGCAGAAATTTAGAAAATCAGCAAATCCAGAATTCACTACTAAGAAAGGTTCAAGAAAGAGATATTACTCAGATCGTGTATATACTCAATTTTGTCTATGGTTAATTGACCTCGATATTAGCAGGACAAGAAGTCCTAGGAGAAAAATTTTGGAAGAGATAAAAGAAAAGCTCAACGAGCAGATGGAAGAACTTGGTTCTAAAGAGAAGTTGGAAGTAATTAAAGACTATCTTAAAGATAGACCAAACGAGAATATCTATGATAGTTTCTGGAAACCTATAAGAGAACTTCGTGAAGTAGTTAAAGAAACTTGTATAATTCAGCAACAAAGAGAAGCAATTCAGCAACAAAGAGAAGAAGTTCGTAGAATGGACTATTTAAGAGAACATTTGGAAGAAGAATTAAAAAAAGTTGATATTAGAGTTCAAACTGGAGAGCTTTCAGTAGAAGAAGGAAAGCAATTAAGAAGAAGTCTTACTCTTCAATCATATGTAAGAATACCAGAAACAGAGCAGAAGTTACTTGATGATGTTAAGCTTAAACTCAAAGAACGGAACGATCAACTTAAGGAGAAAGAAATCAAAGTAGAAATAGAAAGAAAGATGGCAATAGAATACAAATCAGGAAGAATGACAAGACCAACTTTGTATGTTAAAGTAGATCTGAACAATTTCTGGAGCCAAATGTTCAGATGGAAGATAGGTTGGACTACAGATTTGGAAAGAAGAGAGGAGAATTCAGTAACAGACAATCCAGATTTGAAATTGTGGCTTACTTTAGAATTTGAAACTATGGAAGAGACAGTAGAAGAAGAACATAAATTACACGAATATTTCCTTGGTTTAAAAAGAAGAATAGACCAGCAAAGACCAAAGAAATATGCTAATACAAATTGCAAAGAATTCTTTTATTTGACCAAGACTATGCTTGAAGATTTGAAGAATAAATACAACTGGAAAGAATATTTAACCATTAAAGAGATATATGATACAAGGAGAAAATAGTATGAAAGATTTAACAACAGAAATTAAGGAATTGGAAGCTAAATTGGCAGAATTGAAAGCATTAAATGAGAAAGAGGAAATGATAAGAGAATTAGCAGAAGGTGATTACCAATATCTAGGAGATGTTTCACAAGAATTAATAGACAGGTGGGTAAATGCTTTTGGTGGAAGTGAAGAGAATATAGCATATTGGCATAGCTACAAGAAACTATACTATATATATTCAAAAAAACAGAGGGAAGTATTAGTAATCATTGAAATGAAGAATGGAGAGATTAATTCCTGGCCTATACAACTCTTTCTAGAAGAACCAGAAGAGGAGTTTTAAAATGGTTAAAAATTGGAAAGAATTGAATAATAAAGAAAAAGCAGAGCTTTATCGAAGTCAAAGAGAGTTTTGTAAAGATGAAATTGATGATGTTGATATTATCAAAGCTTTGAAACAATGTGAATTTATTGAAGACGGTGATGGTTTTATAATATCTGGTTTTGTTCAAAATTTGTCAGAAATATTAAATTGATGAGGTGAGCTGGTCGGAAGATTTCTCCGACCAGCTCAGGAGATATAAAATGAACGAAATAAAAATATTAGACACAAATAATTCAGTAGAAACTGAACAGAAATGGATTAGCAAAAAAGAACTTATGAGTATTTGTAATTGTAGTGATAAAACTTTGGATCGTGCAATAACAGATTTTAGTACCGACAACGGTGTCGGTACTAAAATTCATACCAAAACAGGTGGTTATCACAATACTGAAAAAAAAAGACAATGAAGATTTACAAAATTTGTCGAAAATATGAAATTGATGAGTTCAAAGAAGTCGAGTAATTAGGAGGAAAGTATGCGTATAAATCACCCTAAGAAATATGTAGAACGTATGAAAAATGATTTCGCTATTGTAAAGAGGAAGCTGATTAAAGAATCTTACAGATTACCAAATCGAAATGATGTAATAGAATTAGTTTCTTTGATTAGTTCCATTGAGAATCTAATGGAACAGGAGATCGAAGATATAAAAGATGAGGCAAAAGAAAGAAATTGACTCCTTAGGCTACCAATTACGGTAGCCTTTCTTGTTTAATTCACATTTCTTGAAAGATACATTAAATTGGTCTTTAAAAAAAAATAATTTCGTGTTATAATTAAAGAGTAAGTTGAGAGAAACTTACAAAAAACAAAATTTTAGGAGAATAGAATATGACAAAGAATGAAGTTGAAATGATGATTGGAAATTTCCGTGAGATTAACGATGAGTGCTTGCTTGAAAGATTACTTGAAAAGTATGATGAAGATGCCTCTTACAAAGATGCTTACTTGGTAGTGCAGAATGAATTGGAAGGTAATGTAGGTGGAGATGTAAGGTTGATTCTTGATTACGGAACTTCATTTACTGTATTTGATGTAGATGGAAACGGTCAAACATACGATGAAGATGACGTAGCAGAAAGAATTACAGAAATTGATTCACAAGAGATTAAGGATTTTTTGAATGAATGTAATGTAAGTTGTCATCCAGAAGATTACAGAAAGATGGCAGTTCTTGCTGAGGAAATCTACAATACAATCACAGAATATTGTTTGGACAAAGAGAAGTTTTTGAAATACTTCATTACAGATGATGGTGATATTAACTACGATGTAGTAGAATTCTTTGAGCGTTGTCTTGACAGAGATGAAATTACAAGATTCATTACAGGCAATTACTAAGATAGTGGGGTCAATTAAGACCCCTTAAATCAAAATTTCTAAGTTAATAGAGTAAAGGAGAATAGAATATGACTAAACAGACAAAAAAACTAATCGCAATCTTCGTTGTAATGGCAATTTCAATGTTTGCCATCATTAAAGCATTTGGTGAGATCACAAAGGTACAGGATCTTGATGGGTGTGATTTATATTTCTCTACACAATTATGGAGTTGTGTATCAGTACCTGATTCTAAAGATGATAAAACTTTCCTATTAGAAATGGTGAAAAATATGTCAAATACTGATTGTCAATTTTACAAGGAAAATTATGAGGGACTGCCAAGGCTTGAAGAAACAAAAATACTTAAAGCCGAAGACCTTAAAGATGACACTCTGAAATTGCTAGACATCTCTGGCTCATTCTATTTAACAGATTCCTATTGGGCAGGAAAAGGAGAAGGAAAAGGAGGAAATACAGAGATGCTAGTTTGGAAAGATGGAGAAAAAATCTACTGTCATTCAGTCATCATCAACAGAACTCGTGGAATAAGTCTTTAGTAAAAAAATTGGAGTAGCAAATGGAAACAGCAATTTTGATTAATATCGTTTGCATTTTTGTGTTATTATTCGTTGCATTGTTTTCTTAAAGGAGAGAGTATGTTAATATTGCTGGTGTTGGTAATAGTAGTAGCGTTGATAATAACAGCATACAATTAGTGTTGGTTTCTTGACAAAGAAACTAATTTATAGTAATTAATTACTATGAATATTACATTTGTGCCAGAAACGGCAATTGAAGCAATTAGTAATGGCTGGAAGACAGCTAAGGAAATTTACACCGATGCTGGTGTAAAGAAATTAACCTGGGACAACTTTAAGAAATTTTTGAGTATGATCGATCATACTCAAAGTTTTAATCGTTCAAACAGAAATGGAGGACCACTATTTAGTCCAGAAATTGAGAAACAGTTTCAAATGTGGCTAATGAGAAACCAAACTAATCAAGGGAGGTCTTCTCAGTTAGTTAAAGAAACAACTACAATATCAGTAGGTAATGATATTGCTTTGAAAGAAATCATTAATAGTGGTAATGTAGAAGCAATGCAATGTTTGATGGAACACTATGTAAATGAAACAAGAGCAGTTGGTGAAGCAAAAAGATTAGAGCAAATCAACAATCAGCTTCAATTAGAGAACAAGCAATTAGTAGATGAGAATGACTACTTGAAGAAAGCAAATGATTTCACTACTGCTCAGTTAGGCTATTACAGAAAGAAATATCATTCTTACTACGATGATTATGAAATATATTAGTGTTGGTTTTACTTATACAGTCTGAGAGGCACTTGGAGGTTGCTTGTAAGAGTGATTCACACCACTCCCCAGACATAGACTTTACTAGTCATTCTAATACTCCTAAGTAAGAGGGCTACCTTAATTGATAGTCCCTTTTTTTTGTTTATCGTTGTTTTCTAATTGCGTATATATTTTCTATTACATATCTAGCGAAATCTTTTACAATTTTCTCAAATTCATCACTTTTGTAGTAAGGGTCTATCATATAGGTCTTTTGAATAGCAGCCCAAACCTCAGTTTGAATAGTCAAAACATAAGTAGAATCTGTAGTAATATGATTAAGCATTATTGCGTTCTCAAACACATCTTTTACATATCCAGCCACACATTTAGACTTCCATTCATTCCAAGAATCTTTATGAACAACTTTGGCAAACATTTCCTCTATTGCCGCATTTACAAACTTCAACTGCATTCTAACAGTATTGCGTTCTTTGTCTGCTATACCAACAGACAATCTATTACCATTGAATGAAATCAAACCTGTAGAACTTAAAATTGCTAGTAATACTATCACAACAATAAATCCTATAATTGAAATAACAGCATTACTAGACGTAAGAATAGTAGCCAACCAATCCATTCTAATTTCCTCCCAAATAATTACTATAAGTCATATAAGAACTCCACGCGTATTTAACAGCGTCGCAGATATCTCCGTGATAAGTAGCATCATCTATCTCGTATATTACTGAATTGTTTTCAGCATTATATTTATAGACAAGCCTATCACATTCATTGTCAAAGAATCCACCTTTTTCAATATTCAATTTACCAGTTTCCAAAGAATCTCTTACTATAGCAATCTGATAACTTTCACCAAGTTTCTTAGCATCTCTAATTTGCTTTACTCCTTGATTATACATATCAGCAGAGATAGATTTTTCGTTTATATCCTGAATAACATATATTTTATCTTCAGGAATATTATAAGTTTTCTTTATAAATTCTATCTTTGCTTTTACAGTATCAACAATAGAAGTAGCAGACATTCCTTCTTTTTTGAATTCGTGTCTTATCCAACCATTACCTTCCTCATCTATAAGAATTGGAGCAAGAGCAGTAGAATCTCTAAATCCATAATCCAAACCAATCCAACATTCTTTGAATCTATTAGATTTTGGGAAGTTAGATTCTGTTTCATAAGTTCTTTTAGGATAAATCAAGAGGTTAGTATCGTAAGCAATCTCACCCAAATACTCTCTTCTGAAAGTGATATTATCTTTAGTCCAATTGTTTTCTTTTAGAACTTCTTCCAATGCTTTCTCATAATTAGGGATAGTAGTATTGTCTTCCATAGTTGCGTGAAAGTGAAACCAATTGTCTCCTTTTATAGCATTTTCCCAGAATGTACCAGCAGATAAAGGAGCAGTACCTGTAAGTATAATTACACCATCTCTACCTTTTACAATCGGAGAAATAATAGAATCTGTCAAGTATAGCAATCCCTGCTGAGACTGACACTCATCTATTATGAACATAGAAGAATCAAATCCTCTGATTTTCTCTCTTTCTGCTTTAGAGTTATTGCCTAATAATTGAATAGAAGCCCCATTTGTAAAGTCTATTTTACACAATCCATTATCAATTCTCTTTACTTTAATCTTACACTTGTCAAGCAAGTCCAATAATATCTGCCAAATAATAGCCTTTGCTTTTTCAAGAGTAAGTCCTATATAAATTGCTTGTCTAGCCTTTTCTACTACTCTACCATCTGGCAAAGTAATTACATCGGTTCCTGTCAAACAATGTATAATCATAAGAGCAGCATCAACGAAAGATTTGCCAGCACGTCTTCCTGCACACATAGTAATTCTTTTACTAGTACATTGTATTACATTCTTCTGCCAATCAAGCAGATTTTTGTTTATCAAATATTCAGAATACTCAGAATCATTGGCTTCTTGCTTGTTGTAGTAATCTGCTGTATCTTTCATAAGTTTATTTACAACAGTCAAAACCTTTATGGCATCATCTGTATTCTTTGTCATCAATGCTTTAAAATCTCTTTGAATCAATTTTGCAACATAAGTGTTGGAAGTAGTTTCACCAGTAGAGAATAATTCACTATATACTTTATACATTTCATCTTCTAGCCTTCCTGGTTTTACTACTGTCCAACCATCTATTTTTTTCTTTGTAACCATATTTACCTTCTAGGAGTATTTACTCCCATCGTCTGATCCATATAGCCAATCATACTATATACACCAACTTTATCATTACACTCTATTTTAAGTTTGAAAGCATTACCAATAGCCTGACCTGGTTCAATTGTAATCCTTACTCTGTTGTTATGCCAATCACCTTTCTTAATAGGAAGTTTTTGTTGGAAGTGTTTTACTTCTGTTTCTTGAATAGTGATATAATCTGTAATAACAGTAGTATCAATAGGTTCTTCACTATACAAGATTACGTGAGCTTTGGAGAAGTGTAATAATCCTCCATTTACACCTATATAATCTGTTTCTACTTTTAATGGCAAATAATCTTCATATTTATCTGGGTGGTGAATTACATAAGAATCATCAGAAACTACTTGTACACCTTCTGCGGTTGTATATAATCTGTTTCCCTCAACTTCAAACTTTGCCATATCGTCTTGAGTCTTTACAATCAATACTCCATCAAATAATAGATACAAAGCTTGATTTACAGGACAATAGCAAGAATCCAAAACTTCACCGAATCTCTCCAAAGAAGTAGATTTCTGAAGTGTATTTGAAGGAGTGAATATATAAAGATTTCTATCAAATGGTGAATAGAAATAAGCCTCAGAAGGAGCATTACATAAGTATTTCATTCCAATAGCATACGCTACAAGAGTATTTTCAGAATACTGTTTATTTGCACCTGAAGTTTCTGAACCTAAGAAATACACTCCTTGTCCATCAAAATAGTAGTTGCTACCCATAATAGTGAAAATATTCTTTCCATACCATACAGAAGCATTTTGATTATAGACATTCCAAGTGTGATTGTTTGAGTTGTAGAATCTTACAGCATAGTTGTCTGGCAAGTCTATAGTTGAAGTCTGATAATTCACACCACTAACCTCAGAACCGATTGCTACAGGGTAAATAACAGTCTCTCCATCAATCCAATAAGAAGTATCACTTTTAGAAACATCATTTGCCTGAACACCTGTATAAGATTCCAAATTTGTACTCAAAACAGCAGGTAATTTATCTGTTTCTTTATAAGTAATATCTGTAGTTTGAGAAGTTGAAGTATAATATAAATCAACACCATCATCTATTTTATAATAATCGCTTCTCAATAATTGTTTTATTGGTGAGTTTCTGTTATCCAAAACAGCCTTAGTGAAATAATCCATATTGTCTGGATTTATATAACTATTTATTGTAAGTGCAGGAACTAAGAAAGAAGGTGAAACAGCGTCATCATTCAAATCACTGTTTATTCCAGTAGCATAATAAATCAAGTTGTTGGATACTGCTTCATCTATTGGCAATTTCAAATCCAGAGTTGCAACATTCCATACATTCTCTTGTAAGAAACTCTTGAAGGATTGTATAAATTCAAATAGACCGTTTCTAGTTTCTTGTAATAGGTTTTTAGTACCTAACAGATTTACACGGAACATATAATCGGCGAGTTTGTCTATCTTTACATCTCCACCTTGTTTTATAGTTGCATATTGAGCCTTTTTACCTACATATAGAGTAATGTGCAATCCATCATTATCCTCAAACATATGGAATTTATTCTTCATATCTGTTGCATTAAAGATTAATGTATTTTTAAAAGAAAGACCTACAGAAATATTTGAATAAGTGATTTCTCTCAAATAAGTTCCATCATAACTACCAGCAGGATAACTTTTATTGAGAGTGTCAAAAAGAGAAGCGTCACCAATTCCACCGAAGTTGAAGCACTCCTCTTGTATTCCACCTCCATCCCCTAAAATCTTGAGTTTCTTAAGGAACATTCTTCCTTCACCAATTGTATAATCCACAGAAGCATCATAAGTCCAACAATCAAAAGGAACCCATACTTTAGAACCTCCTGTAGAATCCACTCCTCCTATATCTCCTTTCTTTTCATACATATCCATTCTGTCGAATGTAAGTTTCCAAGGAGTAGAACTTCCTACAGAACCTGAACTAGTAAATCTATTATAAGCGTTTCCAAGTGGGTCAAAGCAACTTTCGCCACGGGTAATTCTGTTTTTGTTGTATATATCTATAGATTCAGATACTCCAACATCAGAATTAATTATCATTTCACCGTTGATCCAAGTATCTGTTATAGGTCCTCTTGCTACTATTACCTCTTTATTAAAAGAAGTCCAATATAAAGGATAGACAAAGAATCTTGAATGACAGTTTGAATAATCCCAATATTTACCTCGTGTAGAAGCGTTATTGAAGAACAATCTCATTGCAGGGAAAATACAGTCTGAATCTGTAGTTTCTGTAAAAGACTTCATAGAATAGTAAATATAAGTCCAGTCTCCAAGAAGCATAATATTTCTCCAACAGTTCTGAGAAGGGAACATATCTTGTACATCTCCACCTACAGCTTCGTTAGCATTCACTCCTCCGAATTTCTGAGTTTTGAGATTATAATTCCATTTCCAATTTATAGTATTCTCATAACCGCTAGTTGCATAACCTTCAGAACTCCAACCACTTGGACTATACAAGTATTTTTCACCATCTGTCTGTTCATTAATAGAACCGCTACCGTTTGCTGAACCTTCATTTGAAGAGTTAATAGTACGGCCACCATTTTTGTTTGGAGCCCATTGATGAGAATGTATCTTCCATTTCCAAGTATCAGGAGCACCATTACTCTGTTCACCACTGTTTTCTGTTAGAGAAGCCCCTAACTCAGCGTTGCTATTGCATATTTTGGCAAGTAATGGTTTACCGTCAAAATAGTTGGCATTCATAGCAGTTAAATCTACAGGTCCGTTCCATACGCTAATTACACCGTTTGGCAATACTTTGTAGAAATTCGTTAGTTCATATATATTTGGGAGGAAACCTTGAGAACCACTAATAAATGGGCTACCGGATAGTATCCATTTATTTACAGGATTATGTTCATAAATGTCAGGGTATTGAGCAGGATTGTCTCTTATATAATATCTATCTACACAGACTGTAGGTTCTGAATAAGCAATGTGATTAGGACCTATACAACCTATACCTCTCAAGAAACCTCTACCATTACCATTATCAACCAGCATAAATCTTTTACGAGCATCATCATCATCCCAACCAAAATACCAAGTTGAAATATCTGATTCCCAAGAAGCTGAGAAATCTTTACCTAAAAGTTGAGGATAACTATTAGTCCATTTGATAGAATCTGCCGAGACTGTGAATTGTTTATTAATACCACTTTTATTGAACACTATTACTTCAAGATTAGTAGAGTTGTATTTGGCAGCGGCAAAATAAGGAGAGTGGAATATAGTTGTAATCCAAGTTGTAGTATTGTCATCAGTAGATATAGTGAAGGGAAAATGCGTTTCTCCTATATAAGCATAATCATCATTTATACCAGCGACTGTTTCTCCAATAGCAACTTCTTCTGTTCCTATTTCATCACTTCCTATAGATTGAACTGTGTAATAATCATTTGGAACTGAAAAAGATTGAGAACCTGCATTTATTGTATTGCCATCTACATACATTTTCTTTCCTGTAGTAGATAACATTCCATCGCCTTCTGAGTAAGTAGTATTAGAACATATTCCTTTATACTTCAAAGAATTCTTTTCAAAAAAAGAAGGGTCCGTTTGAATTAGACCCTTATCCCAAGTATTTATATTTGCATTAATAGGTATATCTAACGGTTTCATACCTTTAGTTAGAATTGATTTTGATT
>Ga0310697_10000979_pt1 | contig 35493 bp, 26 predicted proteins | sample 172DNAGHGlowgp2_FD_203883 | JGI IMG/M metagenome (GOLD analysis project Ga0310697, IMG submission 203883) | Sheep rumen microbial communities from Palmerston North, Manawatu-Wanganui, New Zealand - 1728 DNA GHGlow gp2 (v2) (version 2) | ecosystem: Host-associated > Mammals > Digestive system >... | reverse complement strand
ACGAGGTTGAAGATGCAGTCATACTTCGCCGCCGACGCCTCGGTGTTCGCCGTGGTGTTCGGGGAGGCGTAGGTATATGCGTAAACCTTGTGTCCCTCGTCGATGCAGGACGCGCTGACGATGTTCGCGATCGCAGCGCCGCGGGAGTGACCGGCAAGCCAGAAGACCGGCGTCGCTTCGGAATCCACGAACTTGGTCATGTACGCCGCAAGCGCGGTGTAGATGCGCGACGCGCAGATATCGAAGCCGCGGTGGTTCGATTTGCGGTTCCAGCTGCCGTTCGTCTGACGGGGATTCTTTCCTTCGACGCAGTCATAATCGTCCAGGAAGCGGTGCAGATCGCCGACGTCGAAGTTAGAGCACCATTCCTTTTCGGTGCCGTTCGTGCCGCGGACGAAGACCGTGATGATCTCATACTCCTTGCCGTCGTCGTCCGCCACCTTGTGATGACCGAAGAAGACCTCGGTGATGTTGTCGTCGCTGTACGCGCCGAGGCTGACGTCGCTGTCGAAGTAGCCGTTCTCCAGCTGGTAGTCGATGACGTTTTGCATGCCGTGCGCGCGCATGAGCGTGTCGATGCGCCGCGCGTTCGTGATCACGCTGCCGTCGCTGTCATAGAGCGTCTGACCCGGCGTGAAGATGATATCGTTGTCGTACGCAAGCTGCGCCGCCCAGACCGAGAAGCTTGCGATCGCCGCGTTGTAAACCGTGTTGTCGCCGAGGAAATCCCGGTAGTCCATGGAATACGTGAGGTTGATCTTGAAGTCGCCGCTCTTGTACGTGGCGGAGAAGTTGTTGCTTCTCGGCAGCGTATCCAGATCGTCCCGGATGCCGTCGAAGTCGGAGTCAACAAGCGTCGGGTCGGAAACGTAGCCGTAAACCGCCGCGGTATAGCCGTTGCCGAGGTCGATCTCGTAGCGTTCGCCGATCTCCTCGCAGTCCGGAATGCCGTCGCCGTCGGTATCGACGTCGCTTCCGGCGGTCAGCGGCGCGGAAAGCGTCACGGTGCGGAAGTCCTCAAGGAGGTACGAATTTGCCGGAACGCTCTGCATGCCCGCGCCCTCAAAGCCGAGCAGCACGTTGAGCTTCTGAAGATCCGCAGCGTAATAAACGCCGTTTTCCTCAAGCGCGACGGAATACGTTTTGCCGTCCTGCGCCGCGTCGAGACGGACCGTGCCGTTCTCGTTCATGCGGAAAATCGCGATCTCCTTCGCGTTGCTCTTTACCGCAAACCGCAGCATGAGATCGCCGCCCTCGGGCAGACGGATCTCGACCGGCGTTCCGATCAGCGCCGGATTCTTGAGGAAGGAATCCACGCCGTAGGGCATAATCACGCCTTCGCGGAACAGCACGAACGGCGCATAACCTTCGATCGTGACGCCGTCGACCATGCCTTCGGACGACTGGAACACGCCGGAAAGATCGTCATACTGCAGCGGATCCGTACCGAGCAAAAGCTCGTCGCCGTCCAGAATGCCGTCGCCGTCCGTGTCGGGATTTTCGGGATCCGTGCCGAACGCAGGCTCCTCGCCGTCGGACAGTCCGTCCGCGTCCGTATCGCCCTTCAGGGGGTCGGTGCCGTAAACGAACAGCTCGTCGGAATCGGTCAGCCCGTCGCCGTCGCTGTCCGGATCGCCCGCCGCCGTGAAATACACGTACAGCTCGTCATAGTCGGAGAGCCCGTCGCCGTCGGTATCCGCGTTCTCCGGATCGGTGCCGAACACGAGCTCGTCGACGTCCAAAACGCCGTCGCCGTCGGTATCCGCATCGGGATCGACCGTTTCGGGTTCCCCGACCTCGGGTTCTTCTTCGGTCTCCTCGATCGGTTCGGGTTCTTCTTCGGTCTCCTCGATCGCCTCGGGTTCCTCGGCCGGCGCCTCCTCGGGCTCGGTCTCCTCGACGGTCTCCTGCTCCGCCGTCACAACGGGCTCCGCGGGCTCGCCGTCCTCCTCCGCGAAGGCGGGCGCGACGCCGGTAAATACGGTCGACAGCAGCATCAGCGCCGCGACCAGCAGGGACAGCAGTTTCTTACGGTTTGCCATGAAATCGGGTTCCCCTTTCCTATCGGTAAAGACGATGCTTTACATACTTATTTCATTATATAAAACAGCCGGGATTTACGCAATAGAAAACATCGGATTTCTGTATATATTTTTCTCCGAACAAAAAACGGCGCGGGTATCCGCACCGTATTGAAAGAGTCGTCCGTCAGCCGCGGTATTTGCGGCGGATCCGCGCAAGCTTCGCGCCGCAGTAGATGAGCAGGAACTCATAGAATGCGAACAGCGCGCCGAACACGATCGTCGCAGCCAGACGCCAGCCGCCGAACGGCTGTCCGTTGAGTGAGATGAAGAAATTCGGCAGAATGCAGCACAGGAAAATCACGCACATCGGGATCAGCCGCGTCCGCGCAACCTGCGCCGCCATCTCGGCTCTCGAAGCGTCGTCGGAGAACAGCTCCCGCTCCTCCGCCGTCCCCTCCGCCTTTTTGCGGAAATACAGCCAGCCGAGGCATTTCGCGAAGTATTCCCAGCCGAAGTCCCGCATCATCTGCAGGTAGTCTTCGGTCTCGCCCGCGTTTTTGTAATCCATCCGGTAGACGACGTCCTCCGGCTCGCATTCCTCAAAGACGTAGAAGCACGGCGGCGTCAGCTTCACAAACTTCCAGCCCTCGCTGTGCTTTTGGGAAAGCCACGCCTCCTCCTCCTCGTAATCGGCGATCGTGAAAAAATGTACAAATGTTTTACGCATCGACGTTTTCTCCTTTGCTGTTCCGGTATAATCGTTCGATCCGCCTGACCTCGAGATCCAGGACCTCCTGCCCGAGCGCCGTGATCTCGTACAGCTTTCGCTTGTCCTCCTCGCGGCAGAAACGGATCAGCCCGTCCTTCTCCATCTTCGCAAGTGTCCCGTACATGGTCCCGGCGCTGATCGTGATCGCGCCGCCCGTCATCCGCTTCACCTGCCCGCTGATCCCGTAGCCGTGCTGCGGGCTTCGGAGACAGAACAGGATGTAGAAACCCGTCTCCGTCATCGGCACATATACGCGTCGGATCTTGTCGTTCATACGTCCTCCAGACTATCTCGGTTCGATATATCGAGCTTCGATACATAGTATATCGAGCCTCGATGTATTTGTCAAGTGTTTTCTGCGTAAAATTCTTCTTGTCTCACGTGCATGTGTTTGCTACAATAAAAGCGGATATTTTTCGGAGGTGAACCATGCAATACATTCTGCTGCTCCCGCTCCTCTGGCTCCTTGCGGGTCTGTCCGTGCTGCTGCACGAACTCGGGCACGCCCTTGGCTTTCGCATCGGCGCCGGAAAGAAGCCGTGGCGGGTCCTTGTCGGCTCCGGACCGGAGCTCTTTACGGTCGGACGGTTTACGGCCTATCTCATTCCCGTCGGCGGTTTTTTCCTGCCGGTCGACCGGGACGAGCCGCAGACGAAGAAGGGAAAGATCCTGATGCTTTTCGGCGGACCGCTGGCCTCGCTGCTGCTGGCCGCGCTGTTCTTTGTGCTGCGGTTTTTCGTTTTCGTGCCGGACGCCGCAAAGGGCGCGCTGTACGGGATGCTCGTCTATCTCATTACGTTTCTGCTGCTCTACAACTTTCTCCAGTTTCTGGTCACCGCCCTGCCGATCCGCTACCGGGTCGTGTGCAGGGGCATGATCAGCGACGGACGGCAGATCGTGCGCGTGCTGCGCAACAAAGACGCTTCGAAGGGAGAACCGCAATGATCCGGGAACTGACGTCATTTGAACCCTATCGGGACTTTATTCAGGAGATCAACGCCGACCCCCGCTATCGGGAGCCGATGCTTTCCACGGAGGAGCAGTTTGAAGGCAACCTATACTCCGCGCTTACCGATCCCGACAAAACGGCGCTCGGCGTGTTCCGCGACGGCGTGATGACGGGGCTTTTTGTGTTTCTGATCATCAAAGAGGAAAAATACATCGAAATGCTCGTGGGGCTATCGCGCAGCCCCGCCGCATATGAGGAGATCGCCGACTGGCTTGCGGCAAACTGCCCGGGCTGTCATGTCGATTTTGTGTTCCACCCGAAAAACGACGCGATCCGGGACATGCTCGAAAAGCGCGGCGCGTCCTTCGATCCGGAGCAGTTCAAGATGGTCCTCACCGGGGATCCTCCCGCGGTCGACATGACCGGCGTCGAACCGCTGTCCGCGCAGTACGAGGAACAGTATATCGCCATGCACGACACGGACCGCTACTGGACGGGCGACAAGGTCGTGAAAGCGCCCGACACGTTCCGTGTGTTCCTTGCGGTGGACGGCGGGACCGTGATCGGCTACATCGACATGACGAAGAACAACGAGGAGAACGAACCGTTCGATTTTCTGGTCAAAGAGGAATACCGGCGGCGCGGCTGGGGCAGAAAGCTTCTCGCAAAGGCGATCGAGGAAAACCGCCCGAAGCGCATGATGCTGATCGTCGACGCCGACAACGCTCCCGCGATCGCGCTCTACCATTCCATGGGCTTCACAAACGACCCGGAGCCGGTCAACCAATGCGCGACCTGGATCGCCGGATAACACAAACGCCCTCCGCCGAAGCGAAGGGCGTTTTTTACAGCAAAGCTTACTTTTCTTCCTTTTTGCACTTGCAGTTCAGAAGCTTCCAGATCAGCGCGGCCAGCACACCGCCGACCATCGGACCGACGAGGAATACCCAGTAGTTCGCAAGCGCTTCGCCGCCCGCAAACAGCGCCGGACCGAAGGAACGCGCCGGGTTGACGCTGGTGCCGGTGAAGTAGATGCCGAGCAGATGGACGAGCGTCAGGGAGCCGCCGATCACAAGACCCGCGACATTGCTGTTCTCGGTCTTGCTCGTTGCGCCGAGCACCGCCAGCACGAAGATGCAGGTCAGGATCGCTTCGATCAGAAGCGACGGCCAGATGCCGATCGCCGCGCTGTTCGCGCCGATGCCCGCGCTTGCGGGAAGGATCGCCTTGAGCACCGCAGCGCCTGCCGTTGCGCCCGCATACTGTGCAACGATGTAGCCGATGAAATCACCGAACTTCATACCGCCGTTGATCAGCACCGCAACGGAGACCGCCGGATTGATGTGGCAGCCGGAGATGTTGCCGATCGAATACGCCATCGCGACGATGACGCCGCCGAACGCGAGCGCGGTCATCAGGACCGATGCGACATTCTCTGTGTCGCAGACGAGACCTGCGACGCCGCAGGCGACCAGTACAAGCACGAACGTGCCGATGAACTCGGCAATGTACTTTTTCAGACTTTTCATAGGACTCCTCCTCTTGGTTGTTTCGGCTTATGCCGATTCTTTAAACAGTATATCATTCCGCATGCAAAAATGCAAGCATCAACCTCATTCCCCGGCGGGAAACCGTCCGATCAGCCCCACGACATGCCGCAGGATCAGCACGGCGTCCTGCGCGGTGACGCTTGCCTGACCGTCGACCTCCGCGTTCACCAAGCCGGTCGCCGACAGCGTATCGAGCCCGACCAGCGACCGCAGAATCAGCGCGGCGTCCGCCGCCGTTACGTCGCAGTCGCAGTTGGCGTCGCCGAGGATCGGCGCGATCCCGAAGGGTTTGAACTGCACGCCGACCGTGCGCTTATGGGACGTGTAATCCCCCACCGCGATGGAATCCGCCTTGACCGGCTCGGACAACCCGAACCGGATCTGCGTGCCCGCAGGCAGATCGCCCGCGAGCGTAAACCAGAACGTGACAAACGGCTTCGTTTTGCTGACCGCGGAACCGTTCGTGGAGATGAACGCATACTGGATCAGCCCCGGAACGTTCGTATTGGAATAACACATGACGCCGTTGCCGGACAGCGACTTGCTCTTTTCAAACGTCAGCTGATCCGCGTCGTACAGGAACTTCATGGAGATCGACGAGAGCATCCTCTCGTTCGTCACGCCGTCAAGGAACAGATCGACGCGCAGGCATTCCTTTCCGTTGACCGTCTCGGTGTGCTCTGAAACGTATCCGCCGTTGATGCGCAGCACATACTCCCCGTTCCTGGGCAGATCGACGGGCGGCGGCGCCGTCGGGACCGGCGTGGACGTCGGCGTCTTGGTCGGTGTGGGCGTCGGCGTCGGAGTAGGCGACGGCGTCGGCGTCTTGGTCGGGGTCGGCGTCGGCGTCGGAGTAGGCGACGGCGTCGGGGTGGGCGACGGCGTCGGACCCTGTTCCATCGCCTTGCCGCTCGGCGTCTGATAGTCCGAAGGCGGCGTCATGCCGAAGACCAGCCACGCGTATTCGGGATAGTCGATGAAGACGTTGCGGTTGCCTTGTACGTTCTCGCACTGATCGTTTCTCGACATCTCCCAGGTATCGACCGGGTCGAGCTCCATCCATTGCAGCAGCGTCTCGCGCGATTCGATGACCTTGAGGCCGTCGTTCGCCTTGGTCTTGTTTTCATAGAGATTCGGCTCCTGCCAACGGCACCAGACATAAAGCAGGATCCTCGCAACGTCGCCCTTGATATCGTCGTTGACCTCGACGATGCCGTTCGTGTACCAAAGGACCGTCCTGCTGTTGTACGCCTTGGTGGAGTAGGAGCTGTAAACGCCCTTGACGTTGCCCATCGTCAGGTTGCCGCGGGTCGAGTTGATCGTGGGATCGGTCGGGCGCAGATGGTGCAGATCGCTGCCGGCGCCGCTCTGATCGAAGCTGCCGTGGCTTTTCGGCCAGACGTGCTCGCGGTTGAAATTGGAGCTCGTCACGTCCGAATAAAACAGGACCGGATCCGTCGAACCGTTGTTTGCATCGGTATAGACCCACTTGTCGTCCAACCCTGTATAGCTGACGGAGTTTGTCATGGTCGTACGCATCAGCGTACTGAGCCGGTTGAACATCGCGCTGTTCATCGGATCGGATGAGGAGCCCGAAAGCGCGCTGACCGCGTCGTAGGTGTAATTGCCGGTATAGTACGCGTTCGCCTGGCTCGAGAGGGATGTGCAGAGCTCGTGCCGCGTACCGGAATTTTTGACCAGCGTGCCGGTCCTCGTCTCCGTCACCGGGACAAGGACAGTGTTCTCCGCCGGCACCGCAGGCAGCACGGCAAGCGTCAGCATCAGCACAAGCAGAACAGACAAGAACCGTTTTATCATTCGCTTAATGAATCCTTTCTGCACAAGGCGCATTCCGATCGCCGGATGCTTTATGGTTTTCGCGCAAGACCCGCCGCAAAGGCAGGAACGCGGATCATTTTGCTCTGTATTCGTCCGCGGCGTTTGAATATGCCCACAGCGCCGCCGCGGCGTTCTGTGTCGTATCGTCCGTGCTGTTGATCATGACGTTCGCGTAGCTGAGCCCGGACGCCTGTATCTCCGCGGCGCCGGACGCCGTGGATGCAAGGATCGTATAAGTCGAGCTGAGCTGGTGCGCTGCGATATTCACGATCTCGATCAGATACCGCCCGCCGCTCATCGTCGGCGTATACGCCTGTCCGTTTACCGTGACCGTGAACGCGCCGGTATAGCCGGACGCCGGTTTCAGAAGCACGTGCATCGTCGTCGCGCTGTCCATCACGAGCCTGAAGCTGACGCCGGAGATCTCCGCGCCGTTGCCGCTGTACGAAAACGCGCTGTTCGCGACCGCCGCGCGGATCGTGTCGATGTCATAATCTGTCGAATAGACCTTATCCATTTCCGCGTGATCCGTACCGATCGTCCAGCCGTTCTGCTGTGCGAGGAACGGCTGCATATAGTGACCGTAATCCGCAACGGCTTTGACGAGCTTCTGCGTCTTTGCGTCAAACGCGTTCGGGTTTTGGATAAGCGCGGCGTCGAAAGCGTCGAAGTAATCCCTGACGGCATAGGTCTTGGAGACGGTCTGCCCTTCGCCGTAATGGAAGGTCGCCGTGATCGTGTCCGCCATCTGGATCGAATTGACATAGCAGGTGAAGGCGTAATACGTTTCGCTCCGGTTCCTGTCGCCCGGATCGAAGCTGTCGCGGCCGTTGATCGCGCCGCTGCCGGAGATCGCAAACGTCATATAGCTTTCGCTGTAGTCCACGCCGTCGATCGCGGGAAGATCCATATAAAACTTGATGCCGATCTGTCCGTCGAGCAGCAGAGACTGCGATTTGAACGACGGAACGGCAGGTTCGGGCGGTGTGACGGCTGCGCGCTTATAGAGGGAGACCGCCTTCTGTCCCGTATAGCTGCTTGACTTATAAAATCGGAAGCGTGTCTGACCGGACTGGTTGTTGAACCTGAGATACGCGCCTTCGGAGCCGACGATGTTCGCGTCGGTCCCCGAAAGCGAAAGCGTGACCGGAAGCGCGGTGTCGCTGCTCGTCAGACCGTTTCCGCTGTTGCTCGCCCAGCCGATATACTTGCCGCTCGCCGCCCTGATCGCGTAGCCGCTGCCGTTCGGTTCGATCGTGAAATAGAAATCGTCCTCGTCGTTTGCGACCGTGATCGTCTTGTCGGACAGGGTGACGGTCTTGTAGTTGCTCACGGCGTCGAGCGACGTCAGCGAGCCGTCCATGGCGAAGGACCCCGCGTTGTAAACGATCAGGTAGTCGCCCGACCAGTCGGACGGCGCGGTCTCGACCAGCACATACTCCGCGTCAGAGGAAAGCGCCTGCCACTGCGCGGTAAACGTGCAGTCGCCGTTGACCGTAACGGTCGCGTTCGGCTGATAGACCGCATTGTCAAAGGACCACTTCCAGCCCGCAAACCGCTGTCCTCCCGGCGCGGTAAAGCCGCAGGCGGGCAGCGTGAAATCTTCGCCCGCATAGACCTGCTGCGCGGCCATCGCGCCCGTGCCGCCGTTTGCGGCAAACGAGACGGTACAGGCGGTCCTTGCCGCAAAGTTGACCGTAACGGTGCAGTTTGCGGTGAGGCTGCTCACCGTAAAGGTGTTGCCGTTTTGCGTGAGCGTCGCAGCTCCCGCGGGGGTCACGGTCGCGCTTTCCGTGTAATAGCCGGCGTTCGGCGTCGCGGTGATCGTGCGTCCCGAAAGCGATACGCTGCCCCAGGCGCTGTTGTTCACGGCGGCGGTGACCGTGTAGGACGACGTGTTCATCGCCTCGCCGCTCGGCGTCTGATAATCCGAAGGCGGGGTCAGTCCGAAGACCAGCCACGCGTATTCGGGGTAGTCGATAAAGACGTTGCGGTTGCCTTGTACGTTCTCGCACTGATCGTTTCTCGACATCTCCCAGGTATCGACCGGGTCGAGCTCCATCCACTGAAGCAGCGTCTCGCGCGATTCGATGACCTTGAGACCGTCGTTCGCCTTGGTCTTGTTTTCATAGAGATTCGGCTCCTGCCAGCGGCACCAGACATAGAGCAGGATGCGCGCAACATCGCCCTTGATATCGTCGTTGACCTCGACGATGCCGTTCGTGTACCAAAGGACCGTCCTGCTGTTGTACGCCTTGGTGGAATAGGAGCTGTAAACGCCCTTGACGTTGCCCATCGTCAGATTGCCGCGGGTCGAGTTGATCGTGGGATCAGTCGGGCGCAGATGGTGCAGATCGCTGCCGGCGCCGCTCTGATCGAAGCTGCCGTGGCTTTTCGGCCAGACGTGCTCGCGGTTGAAATTGGAGCTCGTCACGTCCGAATAAAACAGGACCGGATCCGTCGAACCGTTGTTTGCATCGGTATAGACCCACTTGTCGTCCAACCCTGTATAGCTGACGGAGTTTGTCATGGTCGTGCGCATCAGCGTACTGAGCCGGTTGAACATCGCGCTGTTCATCGGATCGGATGAGGAGCCCGAAAGCGCACTGACCGCGTCGTAGGTGTAATTGCCGGTATAGTACGCGTTCGCCTGACTCGAGAGGGATGTGCAAAGTTCGTGCCGCGTGCCGGAATTTTTGACCAGCGTGCCGGTCGCTGCCTCCGCCGCCGGGACGAGGGCGAACGCAATCAGAAGGACGAGAACGATCGATAATACCCGTTTGCAAAGCCGCATAAACGTTCCTTTCCGCGCAGCGCGCATACCATTCCATGATACTCTGATTATACACAAAATCCGCGCAAAGCACAAGAAAAAGAACGCGCTTCCGCAAAGAAAAACGCCCGAAGGCGTTTATCCCGGGCGCCGTGTTTCGACGGGCCGGATCCGTTCAGTAAAGGTAGACGACCAGCAGCTTCCATTCGCCGTCGACGTCGGCCGCGACGATGTGGATATTCGTCACGGTCTCTCCGCTGACCGAAAGCGGACCGGAGATCTCGGCGTACTCCGCAGCCTCGAGTCCGAGCGCGCGGTTCGTTTCATAGATCGAGGTGTCGGAGACGATCTTCGTGGTAAGCTGTCCCTCGAGCCGGTATTCCTTTCCGTACCGTTCGGCAAGCTGCATCTGCAGATCGCCGGCAAGCCGCGCGTAATAGCCGCGCATGACCGCTTCGGGCGTGTCTCCCGCGCCGAAGGTCTCCGTATGCACGCCGAGCGCCTTTTCGGACAGTGTCGACATCCGGTAAAGCTTCTCCCCGTCGCCCTGTTCGAGCGCTTCGACGACGGCGGCGGTCACCTCGTCCGGCGTCTGATACTTCTCCGGCTTCCTGCACGAAGCGGCGCACGAGATCACGACGATCAGCAGGACGAGCAGCGCGAGCGCGGCGCCGATCGTCATCAGCAGACGGCGGTTTTTCCAGATCTTTGCGTTCCGGATCGCCGTAAACCGGTCTCCGATCCATGCGAACGCGCGGGAAAACCACTCCCCGACCGCGGAAAAGAATCCGAGGATGCGATCCAGGAGTCCGGATGCGCCGGATCCTCCCCGTTTCGTCTGCTTCCGTTTCGTTTGCACGGGCTTCGGCGCCGGCTTTTCCGCCACCGCGGTCCCGCATTTGCGGCAGAACAGCGCGCCTTCGTCGAGCGTCGCGCCGCAGTTTTTGCATTTCATAGGCAGCCTCGTCATATCATGCCGGACCGGCATGTTCTTTGATACCGGTATCGTATCACGGCTTTTTCCTTCGGTCAACGGAACCGGCGCGGTGTTTCCAATGTTTTTACAACTCTGTGACATATGAAAGCTCCGGAAATGGTGTTGCAGAGTTCCGAAAACGTGATATACTGTTAAAAGAGACGGCGGATTTCGCCGAATGAGGAGATTGTGTATGAAAAAATGGTTGTTGATCCTTCTGACCGTGCTGCTTGTCGCGGTCATGGTGCTGGTTCCGCGGATCGGCCGCGCCGACCTCGGAGATTTCTCCGGCGGCGGCGATTACGGCGGAGGCGGTTCCGACTGGGGCGGCGGCTCCGACTGGGGCAGCTCCGACTGGGGCAGCTCGGACTACGGATATACGTCCCGCGGCGGTTCCGGCGGATTGCCCGGCTTTATCATCGTCGCCATTGTGGTAATCGTCATCCTCATCATCTCCTTCAGCAGGAGCAACAGCAAGAACAAGAACCGGTCGAGCCGTCCCGCGCCCGGCGCGGTCCGCACCGCTGCGTCCAGACTGAAGCCGATCACAGATCTCATGCAGCGCGATCCGAACTTCTCGCCCGAGGATCTTTCGGAATGGCTCCAGAACCTGTACTTCAAGATGCAGGACTGCTGCACGAAGCGCGACGTCGAGCCGATCCGTCCGTACTTTGCGGACGCGCTGTGGCAGCAGTTTGACCGGCAGGTGAAGCAGCTCAAGGCCATGCACCGCACGAACTACGTCGAGCGCATCGCGGTGCTGTCCGTCGACATCAGGGGCTGTTATCAGGATAAGGGCGAGGACGTGATCGTCGCCGAGATCTACGCGCGCATCACGGACTACACCCTCGACGACGAGACCGGCAAGGTCGTCGCCGGAAGCAGGGATCACGAGAAATTCATGACCTATGAATACTCGCTGTCGCGTCCGATCGGCATGAAGACCGAGCCGCGCGCAGAGGGCGTTTCCGAGCGTCACTGCCCGAACTGCGGCGCGCCGCTTTCGGTCAACGAGAGCATCAAGTGTCCGTACTGCGATTCGGTGCTGACCTTCTCGGATCACGACTGGACCGTCTACGCGATCAAGGGCATTTCGCAAAGGACCGTTTAAGCATCAGCGGTGAAGGAGCATTCCCCCGCCGCTTGTCGTTCATTCTGAAAAACCGGAGGGCATTATGGAATTTGATTTCACCACGATCCTCGATCGCCGCGGCAAAGACGCGCTTGCGGTCGATCTTGTCCCCTATTCCGACGTACAGGTCGAGGACGGCGTTCGTCCGATCCCGATGTGGGTCGCGGATATGAGCTTCCCGACCGCGCCGAGCATCGTCGAGGCGGTGCGGAAAAGGCTCGATCACCCGAATTTCGGTTATTTCATGCTTCCGGACGCGTACTATGACGCGATCATCGGCTGGCAGAAAACACGTCACGGCGTCGAGGGGCTTCTGAAGGAGCACATCGGCTACGAAAACGGCGTGCTCGGCGGCGTTTCCGCGGCGATCCGCTCGCTGACGAACGAGGGCGATCCGATCCTTGTGCACAGCCCGACCTATATCGGCTTTCTGCACGTTCTGCACGATCTCGGGCGCAGGGTCGTCGACAGTCCGCTTACGCGCGACGAAAAAGGCGTATGGCGCATGGATTTTGCCGATATGGAACGGAAGATCCGGGAGAACGGGATACGCCTCGTCATCTTCTGCTCGCCGCACAATCCCTGCGGCAGAGTGTGGGAGCGCTGGGAGCTCGAGCGCGCGATGGACGTGTATCGCGCCTGCGGCTGCACGGTGCTTTCCGACGAGATCTGGGCGGACCTGACCTTTGAAACCCACCGGCACATCCCGACGCAGACCGTCAGCGAGGACGCAAGGATGCGGACGATCGCGTTCTACGCGCCGAGCAAGACGTTCAGCCTTGCCGGGCTGATCGGCTCCTATCACATCATCTATAACGACGCGCTCCGCAAAACCGTCACGGACTGCGGCAGCGCGACGTACTACAATTCCTGCAACGTGCTTTCGCTGCACGCGCTGCTCGGCGCGTACAGTCCCGAGGGTGCGCGGTGGCTCGACGAGCTGCGCGCCGTGCTGTACGGGAATCTCTGCTATGTGAAGTACTTTATGGAGGCGCACTTCCCCGGCGTTTCGATGTTCCTGCCCGAAGGAACGTATATGCTGTTTCTGAACTGCAGGGACTGGTGCGAAACGCACGGCGTGCCGATGAACGAGCTTCTGCGGCGCGGCGTGCGCGCCGGCGTGATCTGGCAGCGCGGCGCCGATTTCGGCGCGCCGGACTGCATCCGGCTGAACGTCGCCCTGCCGTTCACGCTCGTCGAGGAAGCGATGAACCGGCTGAAAGACCGCGTGTTTACCGATTGAGGCGCCTATGATCCTGTTTATCGACGTTTGCGTGCGGAAAGGCTCGCGCACAAGACGGCTCGCACAGCGCGTGCTGTCGCATCTTCCGGGCCAGGTCGAAACGGTTCGTCCGGCGGAGATCGATTTCCCGAAAACGGACGAAGCGTTCCTCAAAAAGCGCGACGCTTGCATCGCGGCGGGCGATTATTCCGATCCGATGTTCGACCTTGCGAAGCAGTTCAGAAGCGCGGACACGATCGTGATCGCCGCGCCGCACTGGGACCTCAGCTTTCCGGCGGTCCTCAAGCAGTATTTCGAGCAGATCAACGTCGTCGGGCTGACCTTCTTCTATACGGACAGCGACCGGCCCGTCACGCTCTGCCGCGCGAAACGGCTCATCTACGTCGCGACCGCAGGCGGTCCGGTGCGGGACCATGCGTACGGGTTCGGATATGTCAAAGCGCTCGGCGAGGAGTTTTACGGGATCGAGGATGCGGTATGCTTCTGCGCGGAAGGGCTCGACCTGATCGGCGCCGACGCCGAAGCGATCCTTCAAGGAACCGAAGCGGAGATCGACCGCGCGTTCTGCTGATCTATTGAAAAGTCGGGACCCGACGCGTTCGAACGGGGGATCGAAAGCATCGGGTCCTCGTTATCTGCCGGACAGGACTGCCCGGCGCGCCTTCGGAATCGGGGCATGGATGAAGGCGCTTGTTTAGGCAAACGGATATGGATGATGGTGTGCCCGTCTGCCGGCAATCGGGGATCTTCGGATCCCCGAATTTTTTACCTTACTTTACAGCTTATCACATTCGACCACTCGCCGAAATAGGTCATGCCGTTGAACACCTGATATCCGCGCACCGTCACGTAATAGGTCGTGCCGGATTTCAGGCTCTTGACCGTGGTCCGGTACGCGTCCGGTCTTGTGACCTTGACCGCGCCGACGTTTTGCGTAAAGCCTGCGTCCGTCGCGTACTTGATCTGATAGCCCGTGACGGTCTTTGATCCGTCCCATCTCGCCGTGAACTGCTTCGAGCCCGCGTCGACGCCCAAAAGGTTCCGCGTGGTGATGCGCACCGTCGTCTTCAACGGTCCGACCTCGCCGAGGTTGTAGTTGTCCATCGGATCGCTGTAATACGCCTTGATCCCGTACTGGTAGCGCGTTCCCGCATAGACCGTCGTGTCGGTCCACGTCGTGTCCGTCGTGTTGTTCCAGCGCTTGAATTCCGTCCATCCGTCGGTCGTGCTGCTCCACGCGCGGCGGTAGATCACGTAGCCCTTTGCGTCGGGAACCGGATCCCAGTTGAGCGTAACGCCGTCCTTCGTGTTCGCGATGTCCGTCTGTTTCGTCGGCGGCAGATAGATCTTGAACCAGTTCGAAGCGGTCTTTCCGCTGCCTTTCAGCGTGACCGTCAGCGTTGCGGTGCCGGGCGCGTCGTTGTTTTCGAACACGCCGGTGAAATATCCGGCATTCAGAACGACGTCGTCGTCCCCGATGACGCGGTATGTCGGTTCGTACGCTCTGTTCTCGTAGAAGATCACATACGGCGTACCGCCCTTATAGCCGATTTCGTCATTATTACTGCCGTATATGCTTCCGCTGCCGTAGCTCTCGATCCATTCAACGCTTGCCTCCCCCTCGTACGGGAACAGCAGCGTGACCGTCAGTCTGCCGGAGACTGCGTCGTAATAACCGACATGCATATAATGCAGCGTTCTGAGGTCCCGGTCCGCCGTTACAATGCCGGTATTGTTATCATAAGAAACGCCGTCGTAGTGTTCGTCATCATATGAATCTCTCGTATAGTACGCTTCGTAAACATCGCCGAAATACCCGAACTCGCCCGAATAATCAAGCCCCGTAAACGCGCCGAGATCGAACGTATACGCGCCGTCCGTCTCCTGCATGCGCTGATCGATAAGAAGGGTCTGATTATCCCCCCTGAAGGATTCGACCTGCTGGTTATGGCTCAGATCGACCTCCAGAAGATGGTTGTTGTCAACGTTCACGCTTGTCAGATTCGGGTTGCCGGAAAGATCCAGCTCGTAAAGCTCGCCGTTTGTGCACGTCAGCTCCTCCAGCGCGGCATTTTCAGAAAGGTCCAGTGCTGTGATCGGCGTATGCTCGATCCAAAGCGTCGTGAGCGCGGTGTTGCGGCTGACGTCGATCTCCGTCATGGAGCCGTCATGGATCGAAAGGTGCGTCAGCGCCGTGTTCGCGCCAAGGTCCGGGAACCGGAGATACGGTCCGTACAGGTACAGCGTTTCCATCTGCGCGTTGCCGCTAAGGTCGATCGTTTCCGTCTTTCCGCTGATGATCAGGCGGTTGAGCTTGCTGCAGCTGCTGAAATTGATCGATGGGATCGTGGTTTCCAGCCGGGCGTCAAGAAGCGCCGCATTATGGCTCAGATCGAGGGACGTCAGCGTGTCGCACCGGATGGCCAGCGATTCCAGCGCCGTATTTCTGGAAAGATCCAGTGTTTTAAGACCGGTTGCCGGTCCCTTGACGGATCCCGATGCGGTTCGCGCGCTGCGGGATGCGTATTCATCCTCGAGATCTTCCAGAATTACCGATTCATACCCGATCGACAGATACTTGAGCGCCGTGTTTTTGCTTAGGTCCAGCGACTGGATTGTCCCATCGACGACAAGCGCTCTGAGCGCTGTGCACGCGGAAAGATCGATCGTGCCCTCCACTTTGCAGCAGAGGACCTTGAGCGCGGGGCAGGTGTTGACGTTTTCCGCAATGCCGTGGGGATTTCCGCTGAGCGCCCACTCCAGCAGTCCAAGCGTTTCCAGCTTCGAACAGTTTTTTACGTTCACCTTCTTTGCGCCGGTGGCGACCCGTTTGAGGTTCGGGCAATTGCTGCAGTTGATCGAGCCGATCTCGCCGCTCTTTCCCCAGTCCCACTTGATCGATTCGAGCGCGGGACAGCCGGAAAAATCGATATCGGCGAGGTAAACCTCCTCGGAATCGACAAGCTTCAGATTCTTCAGCTGCGAAAAGCGGAACGGCTTGAGCATGATATAATCCATGTAAAGCTCCTCAAGATTGGGGAACCGCTGCAGACCCTCCAGAGAGATCTCCTTGAGATACAGCTCGTCCCCGTTGATCTCGTCAAAGCCGGATATGCTGACCACGTTGACGCCCTGTACCTGCGCCTCAGTCATATAGTATCCGCTGCTCGCGCTGCCGCTGACCGCCAGGTGCGCGATGATCCAGCCGCGCAGATAATTGTCCGGAAAGTTCGTCTGATTGATCTCAAGATAGCGCGTCGCCCGTTCCGTCTCCGCAAATACGGACGGAGTCAGACTCACCAGCATCAGTGCGCACATGATCAGTGCAAGTACTCTTTTTTTCATGTTCCTCTCTCCTCGTTTTATTGTTTCCAATATCGATATTCCGCGTCAAGCTGAAAATCGACATAATTGAGCCGATATCCCTGTCCCGCTTCATACGGAAGTCCGGACTCGTCGCGCAGCGCGTTGTTATCTCCCGTCCACAGGGTCCACTTGGTATACTCCCCGCTGACCCGGACCGTCTTTGACCAGCTTGTCCAATCGTCCCCTTCTTTGGACAATGTAGGATCCGAAGTCGACGTATATTTTGCGCTCGCAAGCGCGGCAAGATCCGCTGCGATCGCCGCGTCGATCGCAGCTTCGGCTTCCTCCGCCGAGTCTTTGGAATATTCCCCGAAACGGTACTCTTTTTTATAGATTCCTCTCTTGTGGTACAGCTGCCGCGTCTCAACGCCCTGCGCGCCCTCCGGCGGTTCCTCCCTGCTCCATTCCGTATAATCGGGCGCTGCGGTCGGCGCAGGCGTTGCGGTCGGCGCAGGCGTTAAAATCGGCGCGGCAGTCGGTCTTTCGCCTGTGATCAGCGGAAGTGTAACGGTCTCTCCCGTTTCCGTACTCGGGTTTCCGTCGGCGTCTAAAGTATAAACATCGCCGATGATCAGCTGGCTCGGCATGCCCTCCGCGTTGTTGAAATAGAGCGTCATGGTCGTGCTGGCGTTGGGATCGAATTCCGCCCGCGTCACGCCTTCAAAGCTGCCCTGATCCGTCAGAAGCTGCATCGCGCTCATGTCGGCGACGCCGAACAGGATCCGTCTGCTGTTGTTCTGCGCGCGCAGCACGATCTTGCCCAGTCCGTCGTCCGTATAGATCTGATCGACCGTCAGCCGCAGTCCCTGATACTGCGCCTGTCCGTAGATCCGGTCGCTTCTTTCGGTCCGGTCCTGCCGCATATCGGTGAACACGATACGAAACGCGGCGTCGGACGGCGCGCCGGGATTCTGCAGATCGACGCCGCGCACGGTGAGCGCGACCGGTTTGCCCTCTGTGTTCTCCCACGTCAGCTCGAAATAGCCGCTTTCCTCCGGTCCGATCCCGTCAAGATCACCCGTCGTCTGCGAAACGAACGTGCCCGCCTCGGTCTCCAGCTCGAACTGTGCGCCGCCGAGCACGAACGACATTTCGTCGTTTTCATACTGCACGCGGATCATATCGCCGCGATACGTCTGATCGACCGTAAACCGTGCGCCGTAAAAGCAGGTTTCGCCGTACAGATACACGGCTTCCGGCTCCGCCGTACGGGAAGGTGCTTTCGAGGGCTCCGCCGTTGCCTGCTGCATCGGCGTCGGCTCCGGCGTGGCTGCCGCCGCCAGTTCCTCCTCCGGAATCACGGGCGGTTCCGTGTCAAACGAATGGTAGATGCCAAATCCGATCCCCACCAGCAGCCCGATCGCAAGGATCCCAGCAAGGATCCGCCCGCCGATCACCGCCACGGTGCTTCCGGTCGCCGCCGCTGCCGCCGTTCCCGCGGCGCCTGCCGTTGTGCCCGCCGCCGTACCGGACGCCGCAGTCGAAGCCGCAGCCGCCGTTTTTCCCGCCGCGGTGCGGATCAGCTGCGCCGTAACCGGCGAAGCGTTCCCCTCCGCCGCCCTGCCGAGGTAGTACGCAAGGAACGGGATCGGGGAAAGTCCGTGCAGGCTGACGCCCTGCTTCTCCAGCCGCGTCACGCCGTCCTTCAGCGTTTTTCGCGCATAGTTTAAGCGGCTTTTTACCGTTCCCTCGGCCACGTCGAGCGCGTCCGCGATCTCGCGCGTTTTCATTCCGTCGAAATAGTACAGCAGGACGCACATGCGCTGCTCGTCCGGAAGCGCGTTCACAAGCTCCACGACCATGCGCTGCGTTTCGGCATTGTCGAGCGCCTTTTCGGGTATGCTCTGCTCGTCCAGATCCTCGAACGCGGCGAACGGATCGTGTCCGTCCTCATCCGCTTCGAGAAAGATTTCATGGTTCGGCTTTGAAAGCCGCTCCTTGCAGATGTTTGCGGTGATGCGGTTGACCCAGCTGATATATGCGCCTGTGTTTTTCAGAGAATTGAGTTTTTTTATTGCGGTCAGCAGCACGTCCTGCGCGGCGTCCTGCGCGGCGTCTTCGCTGTGCAGAATGCTCAGGCAGGTATAATAAACGGAATCCTGTATATCCGCAATGATCCGGTCCATGGCGGCAGCGTCGCCGCGCTGTGCGGCCGCAACGTCTGCCGCGATCTCGGAATAGCTCCGTTTAACGTTCATTTGTGCCCCCTCCAAACGGTATGGAAATTATATACCGTTTTGTGTGCGTTTGCAATCCCGCTTTTCCCGGGACTGCTGCACGGGAACGTACGGCTGCCGACGTTTTTCGCAGCCGTGTCCTTTTTCAGCATACATTCTTTCATCCTGTTTCCCCCGTGATGAAATCAAACAACTGTTCCTGTTCCGATGCAACCGGATTGACGGAGCTGCCCCCCAAATCCGCTACGGATTCGTTTGCTTATCATGTTTTCCCGTTCTGCTCCGCCGTTGTCCGGAGGAACGGGATCGCATCCTTTCAACGGATACGGATGCCCCTCCGCATCCTTCAAAAGGCTTGCTCTGATCAATTCGTAGAATGTCATGAGCGCGCTCCTTCTAAGCCTTTGTCAATAGGACGGTCTTCGGTTCGGTTTGGTTTTATGATTTTTGATATTTTTTGAAAAAAAAACGCGCATGGGACGCCGCGGCTCTGCATATCATACATACCATGAACAAGAAACAGAAAATCGATCTATCCTATCTTCTCTGGACGCTGCTGCCGCTTGCGGTCGGCGGTCTGTCCTCCCTGCTCTCCATGAACGGCATGCGCGAAAACGCGCTCCTGCCGCAGCCCGCGCTGCAGCCGCCGCCGTGGGTGTTCATCACCGCCTGGACGATCCTCTATCTTTTGATGGGGCTCGGCGCCGGGCTTGTCTGGAACGCATACCCGCGCGGCAGGAAAGACGCGCTGATCCCGTTTTACGCGCAGCTCGTGCTGAACTTTTTGTGGTCGCCGCTGTTCTTTGCGCTGAAGCTCCGGCTCGCCGCGTTCTTCGTGCTTTTAGGCATGCTGGGACTTGCGATCTGGATGACCGTCGCGTTCTTCCGCGTGCGAAAATCGGCGGGGCTCATTCAGATCCCCTATCTGCTCTGGCTCTGCTTTGCGGGGTATCTGAACCTTGCGGCGTATCTTTTGAACGGATAGCGCAAGACCGACCTTGTCTGCGGCAAACGATGCGCGCGCCGCAGGTTTTGCGGAGCTCATCAGATTGTGGCAAGAAAGCAAACTCTTTTCCGAAGGGCTTGCTTTTTTGGATTTACGGCGCTATCATAAGTCTGGCACTCGAAAGACGAGAGTGCTAAAAATGTCAGACAGAGGCAAACATATGAGCAAGAAACAGTTCAAGACGGAATCCAAAAAGCTTTTGGATCTGATGATCCATTCGATCTATACGCACCGCGAGATTTTTTTGAGAGAGCTGATCAGTAACGCGTCCGACGCGATCGACAAGCGCTATTACGCCGCCATGCAGAGCGGCGAGACCGGCGTGGACAAGGAACAGTTCGAGATCCGGCTCGAGCCGAACAAGGCAGAGAGAACGCTCACGATCACCGATAACGGCTGCGGCATGAACGCAGCGGAGCTGGAGCAGAACCTCGGCACGATCGCAAAGAGCGGCACGCAGGCGTTCCGCGCGGAGCATGAAAACGCCGAGGACATCGACATCATCGGCAAGTTCGGCGTCGGCTTCTATGCGGCGTTCATGGTGGCGAAAAAGGTCACGGTGTATTCGCATAAGGAAGGCGAGGACGCAGCGGTCTGGGAATCCGAGGGCGAGGACGGCTATACCGTGAAGCCCTGCAGTTACGAGCCTGTCGGCACGAAGATCGTGCTGACGCTGAAGGACGACGGCGAGGAGGAAAGCTACGGCGAGTTCCTCGAACCGTACCGGCTCGAATCGCTCGTGAAAAAATACAGCGACTATATCCGCTATCCGATCAAGATGCAGGTCGAGCGCTCGCGCAAGAAGGAGGACAGCGACGAGTACGAGACGATCGTCGAGGACAAGACGCTGAACAGCCGCGTTCCGCTGTGGCGCAAGAGCAAGAGCGAGATCACCAAGGAGGAATACGCGCAGTTCTACCGCGACGCGTTCCACGATTTCGAGGAGCCGATCTCGACGCTGCACATCAACACCGAGGGCATGCTGTCCTACACGGCGCTTCTGTACATTCCGAAGCGTCCGCCGTTCGATTTCAACAGCAAGGACTATAAGCGCGGACTGAAGCTCTACGCGAACGGCGTCATGATCATGGAGCACTGCGAGGAGCTTCTGCCGGAGTACTTCGGCTTCGTGCAGGGTCTCGTGGACTCCCCCGACCTTTCCCTCAACATCTCGCGTGAAATGCTGCAGCACGACCGGCAGCTTTCCGCCATCGCAAACAATCTCAAAAAGAAGATCCTCTCGGAGCTTCTCCGCATGCAGCGCGAGGAGCGCGAAAACTACGAGACGTTCTTCAAGGCGTTCGGCCGCACGCTGAAGTTCGGCGTGTACGACAAGTTCGGCGCAAACAAGGATTTCCTGAAGGATACGCTGCTGTTCTGGTCGCGCAAGGAGGATAAGCCCGTCACGCTCAAGGAATACGTCGACGCGATGCCCGAAGCGCAGAAGCATATCTACTACGCCGCGGGCGATACGCTCGCGCAGGTCAAAAAGCTTCCGCAGGCGGAGCGTGTTGCGGATATGGGCTACGACATCCTCTGCCTGATCGAAGACGTCGACGAGTTTGCGCTGCGCATCCTCGAATCGTATCAGGAGAAGCCGTTCAAATCGGTCTCCGACCCGGATCTCGACCTCAACACCGAGGACGAAAAGAAGGAAATGGAGAAGCGCGCCGAGGAGGCGAAGCCGCTTCTCACGCGCATGAAGAACGCGCTCGGCGACAAGGTGCTCGACGTGCGGCTCACCGACCGTCTGAAATCCGCCGCCGCGTGTCTGACCGGCGACGAGGGCATGAGCGTGGAGATGTTCAAGGTCCTGCGTTCCATGCCGACCGGCGCAACGCTGCCGATCACATTCCATCTCGAGCTGAACCCGGACCATCCGGTCTACGCAAAGCTCAGTACGCTCGACGACGAGCAGCTCAAGGAATACGCATTCCTTCTGCTCGGACAGGCGAAGCTGATCGCGGGGCTGCCGCTCGACGATCCCGCCGCGTTTACGGAAGCGATCTGCAAGCTGATGTAACGTCGTTTCAGACGGGAGCCCGCAGCCGGTCTCCCCTGCAAAAGCAAATAAGCCCCGGTTTTCCGATGCGGAAAGCCGGGGCTTTTGATGATACGTTTACGGGGTCTCGAAGACGACGTTTCCGAGCATGCGCTGCGCGGCGAAGCGGCGCAGAAAACGCACCCAGACGTCCTCGCCCGCAATGTTCAGGTGACACTTGCCTTCGGCAAGATCCGCGCGGAGGTATCCGTTTTCATCCATGAGTTCCTCCGCAAAGGAGACGAACGTCACGCCCTTCTCCTCGCAGAGCTGTTTGAGTCCGATGTTGAAATCGCACCATTTCGGCTCCTTGTCATAGAACGTCTTCCGTACCGGCAGAACGCCTTGCACGATGAGCTCGACGTCCGGGTTCTTCTCGCAGACCTGATCGATGATCTTCCCGAAATAGCCCAGCACGTCGTCCCAGTTGCGCACGGCAAGGTCGTTGAGCCCGAACAGCATGAACACCTTCTTCGGTCCGATCTCATGGATCCCCTCCGCCAGCGTGACCTTCCGCCCGCGGTACATGAAGTTGACCGTTCCGTTCGTGTTGTTCTCGCTCACGTGCTTCGTGCTCATGCTGTACGCGGACAAGAACTTTGCCTTGCCGAGATACTCCGTCCCGGTCTCGTTGCGCACGTTGCGCACGCGGTGGGAAAAGACCTCCGTCAGCGAATCGCCGACGAACAGCGCGTCGTCGAACCAGCTGTCAAACTCGCCCGAATCCAGCCGCTCGTTCGTGATCAGCTCGGGCGTCGGCTCCGGCGTCGGCGTCGGCGTGGGCGTCGGCGTCGGCGTAGGTTCCGGCGTGGGCGTCGGCTCCGGCGGCAGCGTCTCCGGCGCTGTCGTCTCCATGACGATGGTATCCTCCGCAAGCGCGGGTCCCTCCGTCTCCGCGACGGGAGCGGGCGTCGTCTCCGCAGCGGGCGCCGCCGGCGTTTCTCCGCAGGCAAGCAGCAGCAGCAGGCCGCACAACAGAATGACGATCCGGCGAATGTTTCGCCTCCCAAGTTTTACTGTCTTCATTTCTTCATTCCTTCATTTCTCCGTATGATAGAACATCCTCCTGCTCCGGATACATGCGCATGCAGCGGCGGCGCACGATCATCGAGACGGTGAAGTGCGTCAGCGCGGTCAGCGCCCACGAGATCGGATAAGAGAGATAGACCATCCAAAGCACAGGCTTCAGCGGGAAGATCAGATAGATCCACAGAAGCCGGAACACGCACGAGCCGAGCAGCGAAATGACCGTCGACAGCGTGGACTTGCCGAGCCCGCGCAGCACGCCCGAGCCGACCTCCATGAACGCAAGCGTGAAGTACGGCGCAATGTTGATATAGAAGCGCGTGTAGGCGGTTTCGAGCGCGAGTTCGCTGCCGTTCTGGATGTACAGGGACAGCAGCGGATGGCGGAAGATCAGCAGGATCGCCGCCGAAACGACGGCTACAAGTCCCGTCACGAAATAGCAGCAGCGCATGACCGTGCCGATGCGCTTGTATTTCCCGGCGCCGTGGTGCTGGCTTGTGAACGTGACCGCCGCCTGATAGACGGAGTTCGTCGCGACGTACGCAAAGCCCTCAAGGTTCGTCGCCGCCGCGTTGCCGTCGATGACCGCCGACCCGCCGGGGCACATGGTATTGTTGATGCCGATGATGGTACTCTGGATCAGCATGTTCGAAAGCGAAAACAGCATGCCCTGCACGCCTGCGGGCAGACCGTCGCGGATGATTTCCTTCATCGCCGTACCGGTGATGCGAAGCTTTCTGAGCTCCAGGCGGCACCAGCCCGCGTCGCGCATCAGCACGATCCCGAGGATCACGACGTTCGCCGCGTTCGCAATGACCGTGGCGTACGCAACGCCGTCGACCGACATCTTTAGCACAAGCACGAAAAAGAGGTTCATGCCGACGTTCAGCAGCCCCGTTGCGGTCAGGATATAGAGCGGCGTGCGCGTGTCGCCCTTGGCGCGGAAGATCGCGATCAGGTAGTTCGAGACCGCAAGGAACGGCGCGCCGGCGAAATAGATGCGCGTATAGAGCGTCGCAAGCTCCAGTACATGCCCCTCGTCGCCCAGCAGCTTCAGGATCGGACGGCTTGCGAACAGTCCGACGACGGCGCAGACCGCGCCGAACAGCGCTGCCATAACGAGCGAGGTATGGACCGACTGCGACGTCGCCTCCTTGTCGCCTCTGCCGATGTTCCGCGCGACGACGACGTTCGTGCCGATCGCAAAGCCCGAAAAGATGTTCAGGATGAAGTTGATCATTGCGCCGGTCGTGCCGATCGAACCGATCGCGCCTTCCACGCCCGACATGCCGGCGACGATCATATCGGCGGCGTTGTAAAGCATCTGCAGAAGGTTCGTCGCCATCAGAGGCAGCGCGAACAGAAAGACCTTGCCGAGCAAGGGTCCCTCCAGCATGTTGATGTCCTTGGATCTGCGGGACATTTTCATAAACTCCTTTTTATACGACGGACAGGTACGGGGTCGCGTTGAGATCGAGCCCGTCGCGATGTCCTTTCATCAGAAGCCAGAATCCTGCGCTGCCGATCATCGCGGCGTTGTCGGTGCAGTACGTCCACGCGGGACAGCAGAAGCGGATCCCCTTCTTCTTTGCCTTTTTCGCAAGCATATCGCGCAAAGCCGCGTTTGCGGACACGCCGCCCGCAAGCACGAGCGTATCGGAGGCGGCGCGGATCGCCTTGTCGGACAGGATCGAGATGACCTCGTACTGGAAGCTCGCCGCGACGTCCGCACGGTTTACGGTCTCTCCCCGCTGCTCCGCTGTATGCAGGAGGTTGATGACCGCGGTCTTGAGCCCCGAAAAGCTCATGTCGTATTCGTCCTCGCGCTCGTTGAACGCAGAGCGGAAGCGGAACGCCTTCGGATCGCCGTCCCTTGCGAGCTTTTCAAGCTCCGGACCGCCGGGGTACGGCAGTCCCAGCACGCGCGCGACCTTGTCGAACGCCTCGCCCGCCGCGTCGTCGCGCGTGCGGCCGATCAGCGTGCAGCGGTCATAATCGTGCACCCGCACGATGTGGCTGTGCCCGCCCGACGCGATGAGCGCCGTAAACGGCGGCTGAAGGTCGGGAAACGTCAGATAGTTCGCCGCGATATGCCCTAAAATATGATTCGTGCCGATCAGCGGCAGATCCTTTGCAAGCGCAAGCCCCTTTGCGTAGCTCACGCCGACGAGCAGCGCGCCGACGAGTCCCGGACCGCAGGTGACCGCGATCGCGTCGATCCCGTCCAGCGTCATGTCCGCGTCCTGCAGCGCCTTTTCGACGACCGCGCCGATGCGCTCCACATGGTTGCGGCTCGCAAGCTCCGGCACGACGCCGCCGTACTTGCGGTGCAGCGGGATCTGCGTATGCACGACGTTCGAAAGCACCTCGCGTCCGTCGCGGACGATCGCGCAGGCGGTCTCGTCACAGGAGGATTCGATCGCAAGGATCGTCGCGTGTCCGCTTTCGATCAGCGCCTGCTGCTTTTCCCTTGCCAGCGATTCATAGCTCATTTTGCGCCTCCGCAGGTTCGGACGAAGCGCCGGAACCGGCGTCCTCCGCCTTTGATTCGGGTTCCGCCGCGTCGGGCGTCTGCTGCTCCGGTTCGGGCTTCTCCGCCGGCGTTTCCTCCGCCTTCGGATAGATCGGGTCGAGCAGATGCTCCTTCACCGGCGTAGAAGGCTTTTCCTCCTCCGGCTCGCCGGATCTGATACGGCGCAGGATCTCCTCGCGTCTGCTGACCGGCGCGTTCCGCAGCTTATGCGCAAGCACAAGATCCGGTCCCTTGATCGGGGTCGGCTCGTTCCCGTCGTGCTCGATCACGACGATGTCCGCGACCGGCGAGGGCTTGCCCTGCTTGCGCCACGCAAAGCGGACGAACACGGCGACGATGAGAAAGACCGCGATCTCGATGATCACGCACAGCGCGCAGCGCAGCACGATCGACGGGAAGATCGGCAGCAGCATCTGTATCATGATGCTGTCGCTCGGCAGTACCCAGTTCAGCTCGTTCATCGCCTGCACCGTCGCGCCGGCGGACAGGTACTGGAACAGGGTCTTCGGGAAGATGATGAAATGGAATACGGTCCAGAAGCTCGAGAAATCGAGGATCGCCCAGATCCCCATAAACCCGAGAAAGCCGCCGAAGATCCCGCAGCCCCAGAACAGTCCCGAGGACAGGATCGCGCGCTTCTTGCCGCGCTCGATCAGCAGAAATCCGCCGACCAGCAGCACGAAAGCGACGAGCATACCGATCTTTGCGAACGCTTCGAGCCCGAGCCAGAGCGTCTGCACCTCCGCCATGTGGACGATCTCCTTTTCATGCCAGAAGATGTCCGGCACGTCCACGCCGTTGACCTTGGCTTCGACCTTGATGTTCACGCGCTCGCCGCGCATGTATTCGAGCAGCGCCGTCGTCGCGCGGGCAAGATCGGGCGTGCCCATGCCGACCTGCGACGAAACGTCCAGGTCCTTGTATTTCTGTTCGATGGAATCGCTGTCGCGAAGGATCACCGAGACCGTAAAGAATGCGATGGAAAACAGCAGGAGAATCGTCCCGATGATCACGCACAGCTTGCCGAATGTATTGCGCATGCCGCCTCCTCAGCGATAGAACGTATTGCCGCCGACAAACTCCCTGAGAATGCTCGTGGGCGGGATCTCGTCCTCCACGGCGGCGTCCGAAATGTAGTTCAGAAACTTGATGATATTGATGACCTCGTCATAGCACGGGCTGGTCGACTCGACGTCCTTCAAAAGCGGATAGATATGCTTTTTCAGCACCGCAAGCTCGTAAACGAGCGAGGTGTTCATGATCTCGTCCGCGCTCTCCTGATACGGGAAGATCCAGCGCTGTTCGCCGCGCTTGACGGAATCCCACATGCCGAGCGTGCGCTCGATGGTCGCGCCGCGCGTCTCGTAATCGCGCACCATACGGCGCAGGAGCCGCACGTCGGTCGTCGGGATGCGGTTGTGATCGTCCAGATTCAGGGTCGTCAGCGCCGACACGTACAGTTTGAAGATCAGCTTCTTGTCGATGCGCGGCGTCAGAAGCTGCGGGTTCAGCCCGTGCAGCCCCTCGATGATCAGCATCGCGTCGTCCGAAAGCTGCACGTAATGCCCGAGCATCTGCCGCGAGCCCGTCTTGAAATCGAAGTGCGGGATCTCGACGCGTTCGCCGTTCAAAAGCCGTTCAAGGTCGATGTTGAACTGCTCGACATCGATCATGTTGATGTGCTCATAGTCGATCTCGCCGTTCTCGTCGGGCTCGATGAACTTCCGGTCGATGTAGTAATCGTCGAGCGAAAGCAAAATCGGCGTTTTGCCGAGCACGCGAAGCTGGGTCGCCACGCGGTTTGCGCTCGTCGTCTTGCCCGAGCTCGAAGGTCCCGCGATCAGCACGGCGCGCGCGCCGCGATTGACGATCTCGGTCGCGATCTCCGCAAACCGCCGCTCGTGCAGCGCTTCGTTGACGCGGATCAGCTCGCGCACGCTGCCGTTTTCGACCATGTCGTTGAGGTCAGCAACGCAGCGGCAGTGCATGAGGTCCGCCCAGCGGTCGGATCGCGCAAAGACCTTGCTGAGATTCGGCATATACACATAGCGCGTCGCAACGTCCGCGTCCGCAACCGACGGGCGCAGCAGGAACAGTCCGCCGGGACGGAACTGCAGGTCGAACACCTTTGCGTAGCCGGTAGAGGGCAGCATCTCGCCGTAGAAGTAATCGGCGTAGTCGCCGTGCGCGTACACGTCGAAGTAGGTGAACTGGCGCCACTTCAGAAGCCGCACCTTGTCCTCCTGCCCGTCCCGCTCAAAGAGCTGGATCGCCTCGTCGATGTCGAGCCGCTTGCGGAGCAGCGGATAGTCCGCCTCCACGATCTCCCGCATCTTTGCGCGCACCGTCTCCACGTCGTCCGGCGTGAACTGCGGTTCCGTGTCCACGGAAACGTCCAGCGACGGACCGATCGCGTAATTGATCTTCGCATGCGCTTTGGGGAACATCTCACGCATCGCAAGGAAGAAGATATAGATGATCGTGCGCTCGTAGATCGCGCGGCCGCGGCTCTCCTCGTAGCGGATCAGCTTTACTTCGCCGCCGCCCTTACGGATCGCCTTGCGCATGCGGAACGTGGTGGGCGTATCGCCCTGTTCCTTTTCGCGCATCGGAATATAGTTCAGCGTGAAGACCTCGCCCGCGATGTCCGCGGCGATCGGACGCGTCTTCAGGCTCGGCGTGTCAAGCCCGAGCCTGTTCACGATGTCCCGAAGGCTCTCGCCCGGAAAGACCTCGGTCGGAATGCCGTTGATTCGGATCTGCATAGAATCTTACCCCCAGAGTACGGATAATGCCGGGACGATCTGTTTTTTGCGTGACAGCACGCCCGGAAGAAATACGGTGTTGTCCTTGATCCTGACGTTGAACGCCTCCTCGACCGTGTCGAGATCACCCACGGAGAGAAGCACCGTTCCCTCCTTGAGCACGTCGGTCAGCATCAGCAGCAGGATGTCGAATTCGCGCTCGGTCTTGACCTGCTCCATCGCCGCAAGGAACTCGTCGCGGCGCTTGAGAAGCTCGCCCGAATCGATGCAGTTGATCTGCCCAATGCCGAGCTTATGTCCCGCGATCACGAAGTGCTTGAAATCGGAAAGCAGCATCTTTCTCGGGTCGGTGTCGCGCGTGGCGGACGGCGTGAAGATGTCGCGCCCGAGCTCGTCGAGCGATTCTCCCGCGATCGCCGCCATGCGTTCCGCCATGATGCGATCGCGCTGCGTCGCGGTCGGGGACTTGAAAAAGATCGTGTCGGAGACGATGCCCGCCGCCAGAAGCCCCGCAAGATGCTTGTTCGGCATGACGCCGCGCTCCTGAAACATCGACGCGACGATCGTACAGGTCGCGCCGACCGGCTCGTTGCGCATATAGATCGGCGCGCCGGTCTGCACGTCCGCAAGGCGGTGATGGTCGATGATCGCGAGGATCTCCGCTTCGTTGAGCCCGTCGACCGACTGGCTGACCTCGTTGTGATCGACCAGCACGACCTGCTTGCGGTTCGGGCGCAGCAGGTGATAGCGCGAAAGCGTGCCGATCACGCGGTCGTTTTCATCGAGGATCGGATAGCTCCGAAAGCGCGATTTCAGCGTCTGCTCGCGCACGTCGTCGACGTAATCGTTGATGTGGAACGCGACCGTTTCGGTCTTCGGCAGGATGCGCTCGACCGGAACGGACTGGATGATCAGCCGCGCCGCGCGGTATGCGTCGAACGGCGTCGTGATGACGACCGTCTCCTTTGCGTCCGCAAGATCAAGGGGATCGATCTGCGCGCCGCAGATCACGATGCAGGCGACGTTTGCCTGCAGGGCGGACCGAACGATCTGCGGATCGTTTCCGGTCACGACGATCATATCGCGGGCAAACGCGTACCCGTCCGCGCCGGATTGCGGCACGGTGATCAGAAGGCTGCCGGACAGCGCGGTCACGCCGCTGTTGCGGTCCCAAAGCTGCCCGTCCAGATTTGAAACGAGATTGAACAGCGGGATCTCATCAAGACGCGTATTCTCCGAGGACTCAAGATCGAACGCCGCGATGTCGCCGGTGGTGACCATGCCCATAAGCTTTCCGTCCTCCCCCGCGACCGGCAGGAACGTGACCTCGCCCTCGCCCTTCAGCATCGTTTCCCACGCGCGGCGCACCGTGACCGCCGCGGAAAGCACGGGCGGACGGTCGAAGTTCAGATCCCTGACCTGCGTGCGGACGTTGTAGATCCGCTCCGGCGCAGGAAAGCCGAAGCGCTCAAGGATGTGCGCCGTCTCGTCGCTGACCGTGCCGAGCCGCGCCGCCGTATAGCGCCGTTCGCCAAGCGCGTTCATCAGCGCGGCATACGCGATCGCGGAAACGATCGAATCGGTATCCGGATTCTTGTGCCCCGTCACGTATATGGGATTTATCGCATCCATCTGAGCACCGCCTTTCTGCATAGATAAATATCCAGTATTGATTATAACAGATTCTATCGTGTTTTACCACATTTCGCTCTTGACGTTTGAAAAAAGTTAACATATAATAAACCCATAAAAGGGAGTAGCCGACGTCCCTGCGGTTTTTCGGAAACCCGGTCGATCGCAGCGGCGTGACCTGCGGCGTCAGCACGGAGCGAATCCCGCTGCCGGTCGGAATGTGCGAGACTTTTATGCATTATTTTGGTATGCATAGAAGTCTCTTTTTCTATGCAGAAGGATGGTATTCATATGATCTTTTCTGTTCCCGATTCTCTGCCCTGGACGATCGTTCTGTTTCTCGTCGGGCTCGTCCTGATCTGCATCGCGGGCGACAAGTTTGTCGACGCCGCGGTCGCGATCGCAAAACGTCTGAAGATCCCGGAGATCGTCGTCGGCGCGACCATCGTATCGCTCGGCACGACGCTGCCCGAGATTCTCGTCTCCACCACGGCGTCGGTCGGCAGCGCGCAGTCTCCCGAGATCGCCGTAGGCAACGCGCTCGGCAGCATCATCTGCAACACGGCGCTGATCGCAGGCGTCGGTCAGCTCATCCGCCCCAGCAAAGAGGTCAAAAAGAACTCCGTCGGCTGGCGCATGATCTTCTTTGTCGGCACGGTCGTGCTGCTGTTCGCATCGGTGCTGATCAGCTCCGGACGCGCGGTCGGCCGCGCGATCGGCATTGTGCTGGTGCTCGGCTTCTGCCTCTACGCGTTCCTGTCGATCAAGCTGAAGGACAGCGACGGCGAGGCGGAATACGATGAAAGCGAAAAGGTCATGCCGCTCTGGGGCGCGTTCCTGATGCTCGTGATCTCCGCTGCCGCGCTGTTTGTCGGCGCAAACCTGCTTGTGGAAAACGGACAGGTCCTCGCGCAGCGGCTCGGCGTGCCGGACCGCGTGATCGCGGTCACCATGATCGCGCTCGGCACCTCCCTGCCGGAGCTCGTTACGACGATCAGCTCCGCGGTCAAGGGACAGGGCGACGTGGGCCTGGGCAACATCATCGGCGCGAACCTCTTTAACATCCTGCTGGTCATCGGGCTTCCCGCCACGATCACCGGGCACGTCGCATTCACGAACAAGGCGCTGTTCCTCGATCTGCCGCTTGCACTGCTCGTCATGTGTGCGCTGATCCTGCCGATGCTCATCCGAAAAAAAGGCTCCCGCATACAGGGCGCGATCCTCGTGCTCGGATACATCGGCTACTGCGTCTACTCCTTCATCACAAAGGGCGCGTAAAAAACTCCGGTCTGTCGAAGCGATTCGACAGACTTTTTTCTTTGCGGTTTAAGCTGTGTCTAAGCTTCGCGCGGTACGATCGATGCAGAAAAGGGCAAACCGCCCGCACGAAAGGAGCGATTCCATGAAGCACAAACGAATCCTGTCGATCCTGTCCCTGATCCTGGGATGTTTCTTACTGCTCGCCTGCGCAAAGGCGGGCGAAGCGCAGACCGACGCCGCCGAAAGCGCCGAACCGTCCGCCGTCGAGGTCCCCGAAGAAGGCTTTACCCTCGGCGAGCCGTCCGAAACCATGCCCGCCCCGCCGGATGGCGGTGTAGGGGGTGAATTCCCCGGCGCCCCGCCGGAAGGCTGGTCCGGAGAAGGACAACCGCCCGCGCCGCCCGAAGGCATGGGCGAACCGCCGCAAGGACAGCCGCCGCAAGGCGGTCCGGGCGGGCAACCGCCGCAGGGAGGTTCCGGCGGGCAGCCCCCGCAGGGCGGTCCGGGAGGACCCGGCGGCAGCGCAGCGGACGTGTCCTATACAGCCGCGACGGAGATCACCGCTGCGGAGGCGCAATCCGGCAAGACCTATGCAAGCACCGCGGCAAACGAAAACGCGCTGCTGATCACAGCGAAGGAAGCGGTCACGATCGAAAACCCGACGGTGACCAAGACCGGTGATTCCGACGGCGGCGACGCAAGCAATTTCTACGGACTGAACGCCGGTATCCTCTGTAAGGACGGCGCGAACGTCACGATCACCGGCGGCACGATCGAAACGTCCGCCTCCGGCGCGAACGGCGTGTTCAGCTACGGCGGCAACGGCGGCAGAAACGGCGCGGCGGGCGACGGCACGACCGTCACGATCTCGGACACCGCGATCACCACGACGGGCAGCGGCTCCGGCGGGATCATGACCACCGGCGGCGGCACGACGTACGCGAACGATCTCACGATCACCACCTCGGGGCAATCCTCGGCGCCGATCCGCACGGACCGCGGCGGCGGCACGGTCGTCGTCACGGGCGGGACCTATACCTCGAACGGGCTCGGCTCCCCCGCGATCTATTCGACCGCGGACATCACGATCTCCGGCGCGGTGCTGGTCTCGAATCAGAGCGAAGGCGCGGTCATCGAAGGCAAGAACAGCATCCGGCTTACCGACTGCACGCTGACTGCGAACAACACGAAGCGCAACGGCAACGCGACGTTCCTCGATTCGATCATGATCTATCAGTCGATGTCCGGCGATGCGGATTCCGGTACGGCGCAGTTTACCATGACCGGCGGGCGGCTCATCTCCCTCTCCGGGCACGTCTTCCACGTGACGAACACGAACGCGGTGATCGAGCTCGAATCCGTCGCGATCACGAATGAGGACCCCGATAACGTCCTGCTTTCGGTCTCCTCAGACGGCTGGAGCGGTGCAAAGAACATCGCGACGCTGACCGCAAAGGCGCAGGCGCTGTCCGGTACGATCCTTGTCGGCAGCGATTCCGAGCTCACGCTCACGCTCTCCGATGGCTCGGCGTTTACCGGCGCGATCTCGGGCGCGATCGTCAACGCCAAGGGCGAAACGATCAGCACGGAGGTCGGCACGGTGCACGTCACACTCGACGCGACCTCGACCTGGACGCTGACCGCGGATACATACATCACATCATTTGACGGCGATCTTTCCTCGGTCGTCACAAACGGATATGCGCTTTACGTCAACGGCGAAAAGCTTGCATGACCCCAAAAACACGAAAGGAGCCTTCCGGCTCCTTTTTGTTATGCGTCGGTGTCGATCACGTAGCCGTACGTTTCGGAGAGCACTTTTGCATGCTGCGGGCCGGTGATATGCCGCTCATCGATCACGCGGAAGTCAGCGGCGAGCGGATCCGGCAGAAGATCATAAAAGAGCAGGTTTGCGCCTGCGCGGATCGCGGCGTAGTTCGCTTCCGGATCGGCAAGTCCCTTTTTGAGGTCCTCCCCCGGCTGCTGCGCCGTGATGCGGATCGCGGGCAGCATCAGACGCAGGATCGCGATCTCCTTATAAAGCTTTTCAAGGCTGCCGCGGTGGTGCGTCCCGAACAGCGGCGTGTGCAGCACGGGCAGGTACGGAATGACAGGCGCCCAGGAGATCCCGAGCTTTTTCATCAAAAGGATGTCGTCGGCAAGTTCCTCCGCGGTCTGTCCCGGCCAGTCGATGATGTTGCCGGACGCGAGCGCAAGCCCGAGCGATCGGATCGTTTCGATCGCCTCCATGCGGCGCGCGAACGTCGTCGACGGGTTCATGTGGTTGAAGCTCTCGGGGTTCGACATCTCAAATTTCAGAACGTATTCGTCCGTGCCGGCGGCTTTGAGCTCCGCATACTGCGCGCGGTCGAATTCGCCGCAGGCGAGCGACACGAACATGCCCGCGTCCTTGAGGCTTTTTACGATCCGGACAAGCCCGTCGAAGCCGTACTTCGGGTCCTCGCCCGCGATCAGGAAAATGCGCTTGTATCCGTGTTCCGCGGCGTTTTTGCCGAGCGCGATCACGTCCTCCGGCGCGACGCGGAAGCGTTTCAGGGCGCTGTTGCCCGCGCGCATGCCGCAGTACAGGCATTGGTTTTTGCATACGTTCGTATAGCCGATCATGGCGCTTAAAAGAACGCGTCTGCCGAACTGCGCTTCACGCACGCGCTGCGCGTTCGGCAGCACGTCGCGCAAAAAAGTCTCCTCCGGCATGTTCAGAATGTCCAGAATGTCCTGTTTTGTCTCGATCATATGACTCCCCTCCGTTTCCAACACAATACCACCGAATCATGCCGCTGTCAAACACGGAAATCCGGGCAAAATTCCGGGAAAACCGTCCGAAGTTTTCGTGCTATGCTCGAAGCGAAGAAACGGAGGGCAAAACGATGGCGAAGCGAAAGACCTTTTATGTGCCGGCGGCGATCTTTGAAGGCGAACATTCCACCTACGCCGTCGCGGTCTACGCCTACCTCTGCTTCTGCGCCGATAAAAACGGCGTCTGCTTTCCGGGCATGGAGACGATCGCGGCGCATTGCGGACTGTCGCGCAATACCGTCAAAAAAGCAATCAACGAACTGGAATCCTGTGGATTTGTTCGCACCGAAGCCACCTGTCAGAGATCCAGGAACGGCAGGATGCGGCAAAGCGTCAACCGCTATTACATCCGGGCTGAATTGTCACGAAATGACGGGACCCCCCTGCACGAGATGACAACACCCCCCTCACGGGATGACGGGGATCCCCGTCAGAAGATGACCCCACCCCCCTCACCGGATGATGGGGAAATAAATAATAATAGCAAAGATATAATGGGCGACGTCCCGTCAGTCGGTATCATGTCGCGCGAAGACATGACCGGACTTGACGCGATTTTAAAGCCCCTGTATCTTGACACCTTCTTTGATCAGGTCTTTGCGCAGAGCGTCAAACAGGCGATCAAAACCATGTACGGTCTGCCGGTCCTTTCCGTCAACGGCACAAAGATCGAAAACGCCGCGATCCGCGCGCGGCTTTCGATGCTCACGATCGACCATATCGACTATGTGGAACAGCAGCTCGACCGTCTTTCCGGCGAGGTGACCAGCGGCGAGCGGTATCTGATGGCGTGCATCTTTAACGCCCCGGTCGACTGCATGGTAAAGAACGCGAAAAGCGGATAGCCGTGCATGAATTGTCCCTGCGGGTCGTGAATTGCATTCGGCATGAAGTGATGCCGGCGGCGTCATGACTGCACGAAAAAAGCCCCCGGCAGGAGGCGTGCGGGAAAGGTCCTTCGTCATCCCCACGGGATTCCTCAGGATGACACAAGTGGTTACGTCCCCCCTGCTGTACAACAGGGAAGCCATATCATACTGTTTTCTACGGTTTTTTACATTTTATACGCAATTATAACGTATCCGCATGATAAAATATGATTGGAAACGGAGGGAGCGACATGAAAAGAATCATTGTTATTTGTCTTTGTCTTGCAATGCTCGCCTGCGGCACAACGGCGCAGCAGGAGGAAACAGCGCATACGGATACGCCTGTATCGGCAGAACCCGCAGAAAACGAAACGATCGCAATGAATCTCGCTCCGGAACCGGTACGATACCCCGTCAGGGAAGCGATCGCCGCCCTGCCCGAAGCGATTGAACCTATCGATCTTGAAGATCACCTGCTCGTCTATGAATCAAACGATGCAACATATCTCTATGCTTACGGCGAATCAGTGTTTTTGCATCAGGGAGGGATCTACAGTTGGGACGGTCCTTACAACTATCTGACCGAAGGAACGGCGTTTACATTCATTGAACCGGGCGATGGCACGCTGCATATCATTGACCTGAACGATCCGCAAAAAACGCCGGCAACCGTCGATTCGGATGCGGTGAACGGCGTGAAGCGCTTTGCGATCTCGCAGAGCGGCAATGAAATCCTGTTTCTGAAG